>Ga0335394_10000054_pt1 | contig 104502 bp, 78 predicted proteins | sample MAT03_FD_205741 | JGI IMG/M metagenome (GOLD analysis project Ga0335394, IMG submission 205741) | Freshwater microbial communities from Lake Fryxell liftoff mats and glacier meltwater in Antarctica - MAT-03 (spades assembly) (version 2) ... | reverse complement strand
TGACCACTGACCACTGACCACTGACCACTGACCACTGACCACTGACCACTGACCACTGACCACTGACCACTGACCACTGACCACTGACCACTGACCACTGACCACTGACCACTGACCACTGACCACTCTCTTCTTAAGATCGGTGTCCGGTGACGATGTAGGCGACTCTTTGACCTATATTGGTGGCATGATCGGCCATTCGTTCCAGATGACGAATCACTAAAACCATTAAAAGAATCGGTTCGATGACTCCTTTGACATCGCGTGCGCTGGCTAAGCGCTGATAAAGTGTTTCGTAGGCAGTGTCTACAACGTCATCCTGCTGCTTAATCTGTCGTCCAGCTTCTGCATCCAGGTCGGCTAGGGCTACCAGACTCATTGCTAGCATAGCTTGGGCTTGATGGGACATCTCCGCCATTTCGAGCAAGCAAGGATGAGGCGGGTAGGGAAAAAGTTTAATCGCAATTTCTGCTAAATCTTTGGCGTAATCCCCAATTCGCTCTAAATCTCGCACTAACTGCATATACGCGCTTAAAAGGCGCATATCTCTAGCGACTGGAGCTTGCAGGGTCATGAGAGAGGCGCTATCTAACTCGATCTGGCGATAAAATCGATCGATCTGTTTATCGAGTAAGGGAATTTCTTCAGCTGCGGCTAGGCTGCGATCGAACAAAGATTCATGGGACAGGCGAAACGATTGTTCTACCAAGGCTCCCATCCGCAAAACATCACCTTCTAAGCGTCTAAGGCTTCGCTCGAAGTGGAGTCGTTCAGGATACGGGTTTAAACGCGAACTTTTCAACCTAACTTGTCGGAAAACCATATTACTGAGGTCATTGGATTTTGGATGAAAGGATTTTAGATTTTGGATTAGCCGCTTGAAATCAATAATTTCTCGATCGAGGCTGGGCTTTGAATTCGATTTCTAAGTCCTGAAGCTCTTGTTTTTAATATGTCGCGCTGAACAAAAAAGTATTTTAATTTACAGAAAATTCTGGTTTTTTATACTTAGACTCAGCGCTAACTTCCAGTATTTTTATGGCTGTCAGCAGGGTCGGGCTAACGGAAGCAGGACTTACGCAAAAACGGCTCTTTCGGAGTTGTGATGCTTTTGTTCAAAAAATCACATTTTTATGCCTCTGCTCCCCTGCTCCCCTGCCCCCCTGCCCCTCTGCCCCTCTGCCCCTCTGCCCCTCTGCTCCTCTGCCCCTCTGCCCCTCTGCCCCTCTGCCCCTCTGCTCCTTTGCTCAAATAGCACGGTAAATACGGAAGAGACGTTTTTATTCAGCCCTCAGCAGTAACTTGAGGAGCGATCCCTTCTCCATAAGGTAATTCAATTTTCAGCCAAGCGCCACCTGTTTCTGGATGGTTTTTGGCTTGTACGGAACCGCGATGAGCAAGAATAATTTGTCGCACGATCGCTAAACCTAAGCCGCTACCAGTTGTATTAATACCTAAAGCTTCATGTCGATCCGGAGAAGACGCTGAGTGTCTCGTCCGGGAGGCGTCCCCCCGATAGAGTCTCTCAAAAACATGAGGTAAATCTGATTCAGGAAATCCAGAGCCTGAATCGATAATATTAATTTCAACGAGCTTGGGGGCATCATTGTTGGGAAGGAGATTTACCTCCACTTCAATCGCACCCAGCGGCGGACTGTATTTGATACTGTTGTCCAATAAGTTGAGAAAAACGCGGTATAGGCGAGATTCATCTGCTTCTATCCACAGGGAGTCCGGGCCAGAATAGGTCAGACTTAGTTGCTTTGGCTCGCTCAGGAGTTCTAAACTATGCCAGACAGATACGATCAAAGACCGCAGTTCCAAGGGTTTGCGGCGAAGTTTATTGCTAGAATCTACCTCCAGTTGGCTTAATTCCAGCCAATCTTGTACTAAATTAATCAGCCGGTTGACTTCTGGTAGCAGGCGATCGGCCCATCGGCTCATGGGCGGCTGCAAGCGGTTTTGCAAAGCTTCCGCCACTAAACGGATAGACGTTAGTGGGGTTCTCAGTTCGTGAGCTAAATCGGAAACCCACCTATCCTGTGCTTGGGAAAGTTCGACTAAGGCTTGTCGGTTTTCCAGAAAAACGCCTACCTGACCTTCGGGTAAAGGCCAGCTGTAGGTACGCAGGGTGAGGGCTCTAGCTCCACCCATCGCTTGTGCGTTTGGATACGTCGGGTGAAAAACCCACTCTTGCTGAGAGGGTTGCTGGCGGTGACGAGTTTGTTCGATTAACTGGTCGAGTTCATACGATCGCACTAACTCCAGCAGCAAACGAACCTGTCCCGGTTCCCACCGATTTATATTCAAAAGCTGACGCGCCTGTTGGTTGCACCAAAGCAGCTGGTTTTCTTCATCCACCATCAGAAAGCCGCAGGGTGCCACTTGGACTAACTGCTGCCAGGTTTCCAGCTGGATTTCTAGGTTTTGTTGGTGCTGGTTGGCCAAGGAAATCCCCCGCCGCAGGCGAGAAACGATCGGTAGGGCAGGTTCTACGAAAGCACTCTCCGGACTCCGATCTTGGCTGAAATCTACATTCCCTGAGTTTCTGGCGGAATGTAGCGCATTAAACTTTCGTTCGGCTGGGAGCGATCGCACCAATTGCCCCAGCTGTTTGTAAAGCCAAGCCTGCCAACAGAGCCAAAATCCAATCCCTATGGCTAGACCAAGAAAAAAGGCAACAAGGGCCATTTTTTGTAAGCCATTAGCTATCACCATCAGCTATATGTTAGAAGGTTTGAGCGCACCGCTTCTAAAACTTTTTCAGCCAAACCTATATCCAAAACCCCGAATCGTGATAATATACTCTGGGTGGCTGGGGTCTCGCTCCAATTTTTCTCGCACCCAGCGAATGTGAACGTCTACCGTTTTACTATCCCCTACAAAATCCGGCCCCCAAATGTGGTCGAGCAACAGATCCCGCGACCATACCCGGCGGGGATAACTCATAAATAACTCTAGGAGGCGAAACTCTTTGGGCGCAAGGCTAATCTCCTCACCCCGAAGCATAACGCGGCACTCTTGGGGATAAAGGGCGATCTCTTTGTACTGCAATACTGCTGGTTGAGCGATCGCGCTTAAGCGTTGACGGCGCAGTAAGGCCCGACAGCGGGCAACAAACTCCCGCATACTGAAGGGTTTGGTAAGGTAGTCATCAGCGCCCACTTCTAAACCCAATACACGGTCTGTTTCGCTTCCCTTGGCTGAAAGAATCAAAATTGGGACTGGGTTCCCTTGACGGCGGAGCAAGCGGCAGATATCCAAACCATTAACTTGAGGCAGCATCAAATCCAAAACGACCAGATCGATCGGGGATTCTGTCGGTTCGGTGTAGATACTTTGGAACAAGCCAACAGCCTTCTGTCCATCTGTAGCCGTGATTACCTCGTAATCTTGCTCCTCTAAGGCCATAACGATCATTTCTCGGATTAGATCTTCATCTTCAACCACAAGGATGCGGCTTTTTTGTCCGATTTCTGGTCCTGAAGGAGTCTGCGTTAACTCAAGCGAAAACATGATTTAGGAATTTTGTATGTGTCTGAGCCCACCAAAAAGATAACGCGATCGGTGCCATAAGTTGACGACCAGACCGAAAAATCGCGTTAAAATTCCCGGACGCTGGTTTCGATCGGGTTACTGGCATCTCTGAGGCTAACTCCGTTAGTATAGAGTCTATACGTTAAGTTGATCCCGCGATGCTGCTGCATTAGTTATACTCGTAGCAGCTTTAATCCAGTAAACAATGGTAGGTTGGGTTAGACGCGGTAATTAACTTAATAATGCTCACAGATACGTCTTTTTCCGCGTCGTAACCCAACATTCACTATTAAATATGTGTTCACGATTCATTTGAAAACGCTATAGCAGCTTTAATCCAGTCAACATGAACGCAACTTTTTCGTCTGCTAACCAAGTTTCTAATTCCTACCAACTTGTTGATTTCATTGGCAAAGTCTTCATTATTGCCTACAAGGAGCCAACCCAGCAGCTTGAGGAAGTATTGACAAAAGAAGGCTTCCACTGCGAAGTTCTCAGACAAGAAGAAAAGGCAGAATATCAAAACTTCTCCCGCAGTTATCTCTGCCTAATGAACCATCGACGCGCTTGGGAAAAAGCAATACAAGAAACCAAACCCACTCTGATTGTTGAAGCAGATTTTGTTCCAGTCGTGGGGTTTGGGAAACTTCCCCTACCATTTAATTTCGAGCGAAACGATGTCGGAATTTCCTGGCTATATACCTGTGCCAGTCAGCTTTATAGCGTCTCGGATGATGGATATGCAGAAGGATTTTCTGTTTCAACCGTTGCCTATATTGTCACACCCCAAAGCGCTCAGTGCTTAATCGATCTAGCCGATGAAATTAGAGATAAATCTGGCACAAATACCTACTCTTCTTGGGATTCAACTATTGATACTTTTTTGCGGGCTAGAAAGTTTAAAAATTACATTCCATTTCGCAATTATGGTGAACATGGAGGTTTGCCGAATTTAGAACATTACAAAAACGGTCTTAGTAAAACTCATCGCTCTGATGTATTATATGGAAAACTTGCTTTTGTACCTCTTTATGCTTCAGTTGAAGGTGGTGTAAAAATAAAGTTGCTATCTGCAAGAATGCAAGCTCGTTTGAAGGGAATAGCCCGTTTGGTAACAGTAAAGTTTTTGCGAATTCCTGTGATTAAAGGTTCTAGTGTACCAGGGAGATTGATTGGTTTTGCCATTCGCAGACAGTTGTCGTTGCATCTGTAATTTGAAAGTTATCCCACCGTTTATGTACGATTATTTAATTCAGGAAAAATTAAACTATGAAAACTAGCGCTCAATCAGCGATGTACGCCAAGCACGCACAGCTAATGCAAGCACGTCAGCAAAATTATTTTGATAGACCCAGTGCTGAGGTTTTATTCCTAATTCCCGAAGATGTCCAGCGTGTACTAGAAGTAGGTTGTGGTAGCGGTACAACGTTGCGGACTTTAAAAGAACAACGCCTCCAAGAAGGACGTATCTGTGAAGTTGTCGGAGTGGATATTGAGGTGGAAGCGATTTCACGAGCAAAGGAATATCTGGATGCGGCTTATTTAATGAATGCTGAAGAAGACGAATTAACCGAATATCCCCAGGGTTATTTTGACTTACTAATTATGCAACAGGTTTTGGAACATTTCGTCAACCCTTGGGCTACTTTGCGCCAATGGTTGCCCTTAGTACGTCCAGGCGGTTATCTGATAGCTGGTGTACCAAATATTGGTAATTATAGATTTCTGAAACGTTTGATATTAAATGATGAATTTGCTTACGAACCTTGTGGTATTCTTGATTGGACGCACCTGCGGTATTTTACCCTCACTTCTTTCAATGAATTTTTGACAGGCGCAGGCTTAACGCTCGTCAAATCTCTGGGATTACCAAAAGAGGAGCAAATGACTCCTAAAGTGCGTTATTTGGTGCGGCTATTTCCTTCTCTAAATCGCTTTGCTTACTGTACGTATGTGGTACTGGCACGTACAGGAAAAGAAACTCCAGTAGATTATATTCCTTTTAAGAAAACTTACACTCTTTAAAACTTTTATCTAAAACCGAAAAACAAAAGTCAATGAGATATCATGTATAGCAACCGCTCTCGTCGGTTAGGGCATTCTGAATTCCTGAAACGTTGGCGGATTCTAAACCTTCTTCCCCTAGTCCCTAACTATATATGCCATTAATATCCGTAATTATTCCTCTGTACAATAGCGAGAAAACGATTATAGAAACACTGGAATCTGTGTTTCGGCAAACCTTTTCTGATTTTGAAATTATCGCTATTAATGATGGCTCAAAGGACTCTACTCTAAATATTCTTGCCACCATTAAAGACCCCCGATTAAAAGTATTTTCTTATCCCAATGCTGGCATATCTCCCAGTCGTAACCGTGGAATTTCTCATGCAGAAGGAGAATTTATTGCTTTCTTAGATCACGACGATTTGTGGACACCAGATAAACTGGAGTTGCAACTAAAAGCGTTACAAGAAAATCCCGATGCAGCAGTAGCTTATAGCTGGGTAGATTTAATTGACGAATCGAGTCAATTTATTCGACCCCATAACCGTTATAGCGTAAGTGGCGATGCTTTCCCCAAGCTGTTGTTAGATAATATTATCCATACTGCTTCTAACCCGCTAATTCGCAAGTCAGCTTTAATAGAAGTGGGAGGTTTTGACGAATCAGTATTTGGCCCAGAAGATTGGGATTTGTTCCTCCGTTTAGCTGCTCGTTATCATTTTGTTGCAGTACCGCAAACACAAGTTTTCTTTCGGATGACTGCGACTTCAGCTTCTACTAATATTGCCAGACAGGAAACACAAACTTTAAAGGTGATTGAACGCGCTTTTAGTTTGGCTCCAGAATCTTTACAGCACTTAAGAAAGCATACCATTACTAAGATTTATATGTATCTTACCTTTAAGGCGCTGGAAGTTCCTTCGGGACGGCAAAATGGGTTGATAGCTGCTAGATGTTTGTGCTGTGAAAAACGATCCTGCTCTGTTTGGGAAACCCAAAAATATATTAGTAGCCTTGTTTAAAATTGTGGTGGTTCTTATTTTACCATTGCAGCAAGCTAAAGAATTACTTAAAAAAGTTAAGGAATTAAAGAGGTAGATCGTTGTACTTATCGGGCTTCGCCTTGCTTCTCTAAAATAACCGTTATTAGTGCTTCAACAGCGCCTTTGGGACTTATTCTCCATGCCCAAATAAAAAATTCGGCGGCTTTCCTGGGATTTCTTTTCAAGTTACGTTTGGCTACTCCCAAATGATATCGCGCCGCTACATACCCCCGGATTTTTGTTGGGATGATACTTAAATTCCGGTGCTTTCGGAGGACAATTGCGTGTTCTTCTAAAATCTTTTTCATATTAGCTGTCATAGCTGAAGTATTCTTTGTCCTATAAAGAGTATGTATGCCTGATACATATACAAATTTAAAGCCTGCTGCTGCCACCCTTAACCAATAATCTAAATCCTGAACGCTTTTAATGTTCGGATCGAAAGACCCTATTTTTTCGGGAATACTTCTTCTCATTACTACGGCTGATGGCTGGATGTAGTTTCTAGAGAAAAGACTGGCTGGAAAATTTTCTATATCTTGTTGCTCTGGCCCCCATAAACCTAGTAGTTTATTAGTACCATTCTCAAATTTCTGAACTGTGGAGTATGCTAAATCACCGGCTTCTGATTCTAATTTGCTAAGGGCTGCTTCTAAATGGGTTTTCTTCCACAGATCGTCATGATCTAATAATGCTAAGTATTCTCCTTGAGCCTGTTTGATGGCTGTATTTCTGGTTTCGCTTAATCCTAAATTGTTTTGGTGGCGAATATATTTAACATTGCGATCGCCCACAGTCCTCGCAAACTCTTGTACAATTTCCTCAGTGCGGTCTTTAGACGCATCTTCAACAACAATGATTTCCCAGTCGGGATAAGTTTGTGCTTTCACTGACATTAATGCTTCCAGGATGAGTCCCTCAGCATTGTAAGCAGGAATAATAACGCTCACCAGTGGTTTAGTCATATTTACATTCCTTGTATTAATGCAGAGTTTACCGTCAATCGATGAAAGGATTCTAGGATTTTACTAAAATTGTTTGTAGCAGCCGATCGGCTAAATTAGGTAGTAGCCATATCCAAGATCTTCAGATAATTGCGGGTAGAGTTTTCTATAGTAAATTGGTTGAGCCATGCTGGATCGACTTGTTTGGCATTACCATTTAATACGCTCAAAATTGAGTTGGCGATCGCACTACTATCACCCACCGGAACTAAAAAACCGTACTTGCCATCAGCTAATATCTCATCTGGGCCACTCGGACAATTGGTGGAAACTACTGGAGTTCCCACCGCCATAGCTTCGATGATTACAGTTGGTAAGCCTTCCCAAGCTGAGGATAATACGAATACGGCGGCTCTTGCCATGTAGGCAAAGGGGTTTTTGACAAAATTTAGCAAGGCTACATCGCTTTGTAATTTTAACTCGCTTACTAAGGATTCTAGGTGCGATCGCTCTCTTCCACCCCCTAAAATGATTAACCGGGCCGATCGCATTTTTCGTACCTCTGCAAAAGCTTTAATTAAAGTAGGAAAATCTTTTTGTTTGACAAATCTTCCCACTCCCAAAATAACAGGAGGTGACCCGCTGGCCAACCAAGGATGATCTACAGGTTCTTTTGCCATAAGTAAAATTTCGGGAGTAATTACCGGGTTGTAAATTGTCTGAATCCGCTCTAAAGGTAGTTTGGTTATGTTGGCTAAATCCTTGGCTACTCCTTGGGAAACTGCTACAATTCCATCAGCCCAAGGGTAAAACAGCCGCGCCGTTAAAGGGATAAGGCGAGAGGAAATTTGCTCTACTCGTTTTGATTCCACGGAAAGGGTGATATGCTCGGATACTATTATTCGCGTGGATGCTCTGGAAAGATGTTTGGCTAATATGGCTATCTCGTTGGGAAAGTGTGTGGCGGAAAGTAATGCTTTGGGTTGTTCTTGTTGCAGGTAATTTATCAGTTTGGGAATGCTGGTGGTAGATTGAAAACTGGTGGGTAGTTTGAAATTTTTACTTTTGTCTAATTGGGTAGCTTGTAAATCTACTATTCGCACTTGGGTGGGTAACTGTTCTGAGTCTGTTTTCTCTGTTTTTAGTAGTAGCATATCTACTTTTAGTCCGCTTTCGGCAAAACCGCGAGCTAGGTTTAGCATTACCCGTTCTGCTCCACCACCTGTTAATGAGCGTAGCAAAAGGGCTATAGTTGGTGTATTTTCTGGCATGGTGTATCCTCTTTCGATTTATCTTAAATTAGCGCGATTGATAATTTTCCATGATTCAAATTTTGTCGTAGATAGCGTCTTCGTCACTGTAGCCAGCAAATAATTGTTCTGTTCCCAAGCGTGCCCAATCTGCCGCTTCTTTTTCTTCGTCATCTTCTTCTATATCTACAGGTTCATTAACCAACATAATTATCCTTATTTGTTGATCCGTGCATCCGTGAAATCCGTGTCGTGCTATTCCTCCATCTCTTCCTCATCTTCCTCATCATCACCGTCATCACCGTCATAACCGGGCTGAGACTGAGGCGGGATCGCAGCAACGATCGCATCTATTACTTTTCCCACGGGTATAATTTCTAACCCCAATTCGCCAAATTTTTGCCCTTTAGGAACGATCGCACGTTTAAACCCTAGTTTAGCCGCTTCTTTCAAGCGCAATTCCATCTGGGAAACTGATCGAACTTGTCCGCCCAATCCTACTTCGCCAATTAAGACGGTGCTGGGATCGACGATCCGATCGCGAAAAGATGCCACAATTGCGATCGCTATCCCCAAATCTACCGCTGGCTCCCCCACATTCAAACCACCCGCAGAAGCTACATAAGCATCTAATTTAGATAAAGGAATCCCTACCCGTTTTTCCAACACCGCCAAAATCTGCATCAATCGGTTGTAATCAACACCAGTAGTAGAACGTCGGGGTGAAGCGTAACTCGTCGGACTGACTAAAGCTTGTAATTCTACCACAATTGGGCGCGTTCCTTCACAAGCAACAACGAGGGAAGTGCCAGGAACTACTTCATCGCGATTCCCTAAAAATAATTCTGAGGGATTGGAAACTTCTCTGAGTCCTCGGTCTACCATTTCAAAGACGCCGATTTCGTGAGTTGCGCCAAAGCGGTTTTTCACAGAACGGAGGAGGCGGTGAGAGGCAAAGCGATCGCCCTCAAAATACAATACTGTATCTACCAAGTGTTCCAAAACTTTCGGCCCTGCGATCGCGCCTTCCTTCGTGACGTGACCCACAATCAACAGAGTGATATCCTCCCTTTTCGCCAATTGCATCAGCGCCGAAGTACATTCGCGCACCTGAGTTACTGAGCCAGCCGTGGATGTCAAATTGGGAAGATAGATAGTCTGAATGCTGTCAATCACCGCCACATGAGGTTTTAGCGATTCCAATTCTTTGAGAATCTCTTCCAGATTCGTTTCCGCCAGCACGTATAAATTCGCACCCTCAGCAGGCGTGCGTAGAAGAGAATTTCCCTCCCCCGCTGTTCTCCCCTCCTCGTGAGACGGGGAGGGGCAGGGGGTGGGGTTGCTTTCCCCCTCCTCGTGGGACGGGGAGGGAAGAAGAGCGGGGTTGCTTTCCCCCTCCTCTGCTTCCTCAGCAGCGTCAACCCCTACCCCCAGACGAGAAGCCCGCAGTTTCACCTGTTTTCCTGACTCTTCCCCACAAACATAGAGAATGCGATAGTGACTAGACAGACGATTTGCCACTTGCAGCAGCAGCGTTGACTTGCCAATACCCGGATCGCCACCAATCAGCACCAAAGAGCCTGGGACAATTCCACCGCCCAGCACTCGATCCAATTCCTCGTAGCCAGAGAACCACCGCTCCTCTTGCCCGTCAACAATTTCTGCAAAAGTTAGAGACGCCCTTGGTCGGGCTGGTTTTGGCGCTGATTTGCTATTGCCTCGGTTGGCACCTTGCCAATTTCCCCTCACCGTACCCGCAGGCGCAGGGGAAACCAGCTGCTCTTCTAGAGAGCTGTAGGTGCCGCATTCGGGACACTTGCCAAACCATTGTGAAGTCTCGGCTCCACATTTGTTACAAAAGTATAAAGTTCGAGACTTTGCCATTTGATCATCTCTTAAAGAATCTAAAGCTTTGCTCGTAAATCTTAAAAAAGCTTGAAATGCAATAGGGGTGAGAATTTCGGGCTTAAATAACTGACTGATATAAGCTAATATCTTAATGTAATGGTACTAAAAATTAACGTTCAGAAACGCCACAGATTAAGGAGCATTGAGAAACTTGGAAAGCCACAAAGAAAAAATTCTGGTGGTAGACGATGAAGCCAGCATTCGCAGAATTTTGGAAACTCGTCTGTCAATGATTGGGTACGATGTCGTCACTGCTGCCGATGGGGAAGAAGCCTTAGAAACATTTCGCAACACGGCTCCTGACTTAGTAGTTCTGGATGTGATGATGCCTAAGCTAGATGGCTACGGCGTTTGTCAAGAGTTGCGAAAAGAATCCGACGTGCCGATCATTATGCTAACAGCTCTGGGAGATGTGGCCGATCGCATCACAGGTCTGGAGCTGGGAGCTGATGATTACGTTGTCAAACCCTTTTCGCCCAAGGAACTGGAAGCCCGCATCCGCTCGGTGCTGCGGCGGGTGGACAAAACGGGCGGCGGAGGAATTCCCAGTTCTGGTGTTATCCATGTGGGGAATATCAAAATTGACACCAATAAGCGGCAAGTCTACAAAGGTGACGAACGCATTCGCCTCACTGGGATGGAGTTCAGCTTGCTGGAACTGTTAGTCAGCCGTTCTGGAGAAGCTTTCTCGCGATCGGAAATTTTGCAAGAGGTGTGGGGATACACGCCCGAACGCCACGTGGATACGCGAGTGGTGGATGTTCACATCTCCCGGCTGCGAGCTAAGTTAGAAGACGACCCCAGCAATCCAGAACTAATTCTGACGGCACGCGGTACGGGCTATCTGTTCCAGCGGATCATTGAGCCTGGGGAGGATGGAAAGTAGGCAGGAGGAGGGGGAGCGGGGGAGTGGGGGAGTGGGGGAGTGGGGGAGCGGGGGAGCGGGGGAGCGGGGGAGTGGGGGAATGGGATTTTGCAGATCTTCCCCCTGTTTCCTGTTTCCTGTTCCCTGTTCCCTGTTTCCTGTTCCCTAGTTAAAAACTATGGCTAAGGCAGATCGAAATCAGGTATTGCGGCAGCTGCCTCTAGTTGTGGGTGGATTGGCAGGCGTTTTGCTGCTCTTCAACCGCTTGCTGACGCCCGCACTGACGCAATCTCAAGCTCGTTCGGATGCACTGGGGGTGATCTTGAGTGCGGTGCTGATCTTGACGGGGTTGTTATGGCAGCAAGTGCAGGCCCGATCGCCCGATGCTGTCGAGCTGATTGGCGAAGAGGGTTTTGAACTTGCGCCTTCTTTGCCAGATGCGGTGAGAACTGAATTGGCTTGGGCGTCGCATCTGTTACTTACCAATACGGCGACGCGATCGATCGTCGTTTGGTATCAAGGCAAAGTTCTACTGCGGCGCGGAATTTTAGGTACTAACCCAGAAGTAAAGCCAGGAGAGATTTTACAGCGAGTGCTGTCAAAGCAAAAGCCAGTTTATCTGGTGAATTTGACGCTGTATCCAGGGCGGATTGAGTTTGACTTTATACCAGAAAATACTCAAGGTGTCATCTGCCAACCGATCGGGAAAGACGGCGTTTTAATTTTAGGAGCTAATGCCCCCCGCAGTTATACCAAGCAAGATGAAACCTGGATTGCTGGAATTGCTGACAAACTAGAAGTATCCCTCAGCTACTATTTAAATGATGTGGCACCAGCTGAGATCTGAAAGCCTATGGTAATTTTGTACTGGCTGCTGGTTGTTTTGATGGTCGTTGGCGTCATCGGCGCGATCGTTCCCGGTATTCCCGGTTCCAGCTTGATTTTGATTGCCGTTGTAATTTGGGGCGCAATTGACGGTTTTAGTACCGTATATTGGGCTCTAGGAATCGCAATTTTGGTGTTTCTCCTCAGCATAGGCATAGATTATTTAGCCGCCTACTGGGGAGCCAAACGTTCTGGTGCAAGTAATTGGAGCCAGATTGGTGCGATCGTGGGCTTAGTAGTGGCAACTTTAGGTCTGCTACCTGCACTGCCATTTGGCGGGCCACTGCTGGGTATCTTGCTGGGCCCGCTACTGGGAGCTGCGATCGGAGAGTTTCTTTATCGGCGCGAATTGGAGATAAGTCTTCGACTTAAGCAAGCGTTTCAAGCTGGTGTGGGGATTATTGTAGGTTCGATCGTGGGGCGTTTGATTCAGGGAGTTTTAGCGATCGCAGCTCTTGGCGTCTTCCTTTGGCAAACTTTGCCCCATGTTGTTGGCGGCTACTAGATTTGAACTATGTCTTCAAGTTCTCAAGGACAGGAGCAACAGCCTTCTGTCTCAGACATGAAAGGGAGTGCGGATTCCCAACTCCCTTTAACCCCTGAGCAGGTCAGATCTGGGACAACGGTGATGATGACTCATGCAGAGCGGCAAGCCTTTTGGAAAACCTCTCGCATCGGTCAGTTACTTGGCTTTTCTCACTGGCCCACCGAGCCATAAGATAAGTGAGGTGGTAGTCGGTTTGGGGTGACTACCACCTCGTTTCTTTTTGCTGCTTACTCGGCACTTTGTTTAAGCTTAATCTGACCTCGACTTGCCCAGACAAAGGCCAGAATAGCTAGTAAATAACAGGCAAAACCCGTCCAAAATGAAGTGGATATACTGGAGTTTAGCGCGATCGCAACTGCCAGTACAGAAGCGCAAACCGAAGTTGCCCCATTAATTCCCCATAGCCAAGGCGTTAACTCAGCAGATTTCTGAGAAGCTAACTGCATTCCCATCGGAAACGCCATTCCCATAAAGAAACCCAGCGGCAAAAGGATGCCTGTCGCTACCAGGATGCGTACCACCGTTGTCGCATCATCGAATAAGTCAATAGCATAAGGCGTAAATTTTCCAAACACATACAAGGTAAATAGCAGCAGCAACAACCGTAAAGTTGCTGAACTCGCCATCCCCTGATTGGTTACCTTTTCCGTTGAATAACTCCCCAAACCACTCGATAATAATAACGAAAACAGCACCACAGATAACCCATAAGTTGGATGTCCCAGGAAAACAATCAACCGCTGCATTTGCGAAATTTCCACCAGCATAAAGCCCAAACCTATGCCAGCGAAAAAGAGAGAAAGAGGCAAAGCACCCTTTAAAGTTGCCCTCTTGGTAGTTAGAAGCAGCGGCACAATAATGCAGAGGAATGTCAGCACTATCACAACTATCAGTAAAGCACCCAATATCACCACAGCTTTCAGGTTAGAACTCCAAGCCTCTTGATACCAAAGTTTTGTATTAAACGCATCTCGCAGCCGCAGCAGATTAAAGAAAAACGGACTATCATCAGTCGGGGCAGCAATATTCAGAGGAAACTTATCCACAAATTCATCGAGATTTTTTCCATCGGCAATAGTTTTAAAATTATTGTCGATCGCAAATCGCGGACTAAGAGCAATTTCAAATTGCATCTGGTTAGCAACTTTTTGCAGAGTATCCAAATCTCGCTCGGAAAAAGGCTCTTTACTCACCAGCATCGTTCCCACACCAATCGGCTCATTCTTGCTTTCCCCAAACATTCGTCTCGCAATGACAATATGATTTCGGGTATTTGTAATCCCCGATTTGATCAGCGAATTAGTCGCCAGAGAAGTTAGCCGATACATCTCATTAGGGCTTTTTCCAACATACCAACGGGATACTGTTAAAATTCCTTTGTCGGTAAGATGTTCCAGGAAAACTTTCCAACCTTCAATAGTATAAAGTGAGTTTTCTGAGAGAACAAATGCACCAGAAGCAGTTGCTGCCCAAGTATCAATTAAGGAAATCTGAATAATATCGAATTTATCTTTAGATCTGGCAATATAGCTGCGTGCTTCATCAGCAACAAAACTCACTTTAGGATTTTTGTCTAGATGTCCGGTAAAATCACCAAACCTTTTAGTTACAGCATTGATGATATCGTGATTAATTTCAACTCCCAAAACCGACTTTTGACCAAACAATAATGCCGAAAGTATATCTCTACCGCCTCCGCTGCCAATAGCTAAAACTTTTGCGTCTTTCCGAATGTAATGAGCTAAATTGGTGATATCGTACTTAAGATATTCAATTTTATTAAAATCCCCATCAAATTTTGTAAGAACTGTAGCAGCGCTAGCATCTATTTTTAATGCCAATTCTTCGATTTTATCGTTTAAAGGCACAACCGGGCTAAACCCCCAACCAAAAGGATGTGTTGGATCTTTATCCGGGCTAACTGTAATCCGAGAAAAAGAATTCCACTTTTCATAAATTGGCGCTGATTCAAACTTTCCTTTTACCCACATCAACCGCAATAAAGGAGACTGATTATTTACTAAAATTGTATTGACGACTGCGAAAGAACCGAGTAATAGGGTAGATATCAGAGCAATTTGCATTAGCCTTTTAGAGGCTACTTCTGATGCAAATAAAATAGCGCCAATACTAGCAATAAAAGCTACTATAATTACCGCTGTCGGTCCATCGGTAATGCTGATAATGTATATCAGCAGAATACAGCCAAGGGATGCGCCAGCTAGATCGTAAGCGTAAAGTCTACTTACTTGATGAGGAAATTTAGTTAAAGCCAAACATATACAAATTCCGCTGAATAAAAACGGAACTGATATCACTAGATATGTCGAAGCAATAGAAGCTATACCCCCAATTGAAAGACTGGGTACAAATGGAATACTAAGGTGGATTAAAAAGCAAACAACAATGGAGATAGCAAACAACAAAGAACTAATAGCTAAATGAGACTTTGCTCGTTCTGCGGTGAAGTATTTGGGAAATAAATACACTAATACTGCCCCTACAGTCATTCCGAACATAGCTACCGAGGTAGCCATAAAGGCGAAGTGATACCACATTGTCACACTGAAAATCCGCGTGAGGAGGATTTCAAACATCAAAGTCGCGAGTGCGACTGTGAATAAACCCGCGTAAGTTTGTCTATTTACCGTAATTTCTGCGTTCATACTCCTCACACACTTGTTTTTGAATCGGAACAACTTATGACTGATGGTTTTTCACAGCCCGGTCTGGGAATTCACTCAGTAATTGATATAAGTATAGAATGCGATCGCTCCTCCGTACAAGATATTACCATCCGTTGCGACAAAGTGCGATCGCTTAGGAGTGAGCGTAGAGGCTAAAATCCCGATCTATTTCTTTGCGTTGATTCGCATTAAACCGCTTCTTCACAATCGATCTGAGTCTTGAAATATTCTTTCATGGACTGATGAGAAATTTGACCGCTCGTTTGGGCTGCCAATTTCCAGGGTTCTTCTTCATGGGTCATATTGCGTAACTTCCAGGCGGAAAACTGGCCAAACACAGAGTAAACCTCATCAAGCAGACTCTTTGTTCGTTCATCATAAATGGAAAAATCAACGTCTTTTGGATATGGAATCGCACCGACTCCATACTTTTTGTAGTAGTAATATAACTCAGGGACAACTGGGCCATGTGTCCAAGCCTCTATCGGTTCAGGAAACAGAGGCTCATCATAAAGAGCAAGATGAAATCCCTGAGCATAATAAAGCAGTTTCTGGAGCTTGAGATTAGAAATCAGATCGCCAGCGTCTTCATCTACCTGAGCCAGAAAGTATTTGGCTACATCATAACAGCTGAGCATACCTTTTTTTTTGTCATTATCACCTTTCAATTATAGCATCTCACGCTTCACCGTTACTTTTGGGTTCTCCTCAGATTTTACAGTCCGCATCCAGCTAAGAAACATAAACCTGCCGATAGTAAGTCTGATATTCCTCGGACAATAATGGTTCCCACCAATCCCGATTCTTCAAATACCATTCGACTGTACGACGCAATCCCTCTTCAACGGTAACTGAAGGACTCCAATCTAACTGAGTTTTCAACTTAGTAGAATTAATTGCATACCGTCTATCGTGTCCCTGTCTATCCTTCACAAACGCAATCAAATTACTGCAAGGACGCACGGGCAAATCGGGAGCTAATTCATCCATCAACTCGCACAAAGTCTGAACTAAATCGATATTTTTAACTTCGTTATTGCCGCCAACGTTATAAGTTTCACCCGGTTTGCCGCGATGAATCACCACATCTAAAGCACGGCAATGATCGATTACATAAAGCCAATCGCGCACATTTTGCCCATCTCCATAAACAGGCAAGTGTTTGCCGATTAAGGCATTGATACACATCAGAGGAATCAGCTTTTCGGGAAACTGGTAAGGGCCGTAATTGTTAGAGCAATTGGTGATAATTGTCGGTAAGCCATAAGTGTGGTGGTAAGCTCGAACTAAATGGTCGCTGCCAGCTTTGGATGCGGAATAAGGGCTATTGGGAGCATAAGGCGTCGTTTCTGTAAAGGCGGGGTCGTTAGGGCCAAGGCTACCGTAAACTTCATCGGTGGAAACGTGGAGAAAAATCTCCCCTCTGTCTCCCCCGTTGACGGGGGGGATGAAAGGGGGGGTTTTCCAATGTTGTCGGAAAGCTTCTAGCAGGGTGAAAGTTCCCACGACATTGGTTTGAACGAAGGCACCCGGCCCCAAAATCGATCGATCGACATGAGATTCAGCCGCAAAGTGGGCTACAGTATCGATATTTTCTGCTTGTAACAATTTGTCTAGCAGAGTGCGATCGCATATATCGCCCTCAACAAACCGAAAATTCTCCCTACCTTCCAAAGCTGCCAAAGTGCCCCGATTTCCCGCATAAGTCAGCGCATCCAGCACCACCACCCGATCGTCTGGGTAAGTGTCGCACCAGTAAAGCACAAAATTCGAGCCAATAAACCCCGCACCACCCGTCACCAGCAAGCGACGGTGTACTCGAACAGCTTTTTCGTTCCAACTATCTATCATTTTCTGAAATTTATGCCTACTCCGGTTTAAACTTTTGTCAGCCGTATTATAAGGCAATCTATCAGTTGGTGTGAGGAGACTTATGGTCAGTCAGGTAATTGAGCAAAATGTCCTATCCTTGGCGCAACAGGGCGACCCCGATGCGGTAGCCGTCCTAATCAACAAGGTTGTATCCAAAAAAGGCGTCACAGCGACAGCAAAAAGCAAAGGCACGTGCCTGCATATCGTCCTAGAGTCCGATCGAGTGCCAAATCAAGCCTCCTGCGTCCGCTTCGTACACGACGGAATGATCCGCCTCAACCCCAAATATATTGACTCTGTGCGCGTTTATGGGCGACGCAGCGACCAAAAATGGCCTACCTGGACAGAGTTGGTTGAATTAAGGCAATCCGCCTACGCCTCCACTTCTAGTGCAACTCTACCTCGTCTAGTCACTCCCGGCCCTGGGCCAAAACGTAAACCCGTCAGGCTAAAAACAAAGTATCGAAAAAAAATTCCTTTACTCTTGTTAGGCAGCATCTGTTGGATTTTAGTTGCAGCAGTCGGTTTTGCCGTCAGAGCTAAAATGGATTCCCAAGTCGCCGCCTCCTCCCCGCAGCCAACGTCTGTACAGCGACAAACTCCTAAAACAACCCAGAGAATAGGTGCCGTCCCACTCCCACCCCCCAAGACTTCGCCAAAACCTAAAGCCGTTCCCAAAACCACCCAAAAAACAGGTATTGCTGCGCCGCCTAAAAAGTCTCCCATTCCCTCACCCGCAGCCAATAAACCAACCCCCAAAGCTTCTGAGCAACCTAAACCCGTTCAGAATTTAGCACCCGTTTCCACGTCAGAACCTCCCTCAGAAAATGCTGCAACATTTATCACCATTAAAGCTGTTGGCGATATCGTTCCTGGCACCAACTTTCCCAACAATCGGCTGCCCAGCAATAATAAAGAGCTTTTTAAGAATGTAAAACCCTACCTTCAAGGAGCCGATATTTTATTTGGCAATTTTGAAAGTACGCTCACCAACTATCCCAGAACCTCCAAGGATACCAGCCGTCCAATGGTTCATGCTTTTCGCACGCCACCAAATTATGCAAACCTTTTGAAAGAAACTGGGTTTGATGTTTTAAGTGTAGCTAACAATCATTCTCTAGATTTCTCGGTCGTCGGCTTTGCCGACACTATGAAAAATATAAAAAGTGCAGGCATGACACCAGTTGGCAAGAAAAATGAAGTTGCCTATGTGAATGTCAAAAACATTCGGGTTGCTTTTATCGGTTTCAGCCACTTGGAGCTGCACAACACCGTGAACGATATCGCGTCGGCGAAAGCACTGGTGCTAGAAGCCAAGAAAAATGCCGATATGGTGGTGGTATCGTTTCATGGCGGTGCGGAAGGAACGGGAGCCCTGCACGTCAAAAACCAACAAGAAAACTTCTACGGGGAGAACCGTGGAAATTTGGTTCTCTTTTCCCGCACGATGATTGATAATGGGGCAGATTTGGTTCTGGGACACGGCCCTCACGTTACCAGAGCGATGGAATTATATAAAGGCAAATTAATCGCTTATTCCCTGGGTAATTTTGTCGGATACAAGTCTTTATCTACCTGGGGAGTGCTGGGGCAATCTCTGATTTTAGAGGTTAAACTTAACCAACAGGGCGATTTTGTTTCTGGAAAAATTATCCCCGTTCAGTTGAATCGACAAGGAATTCCTTATATCGATCAACAGTTTCGCAGTGTACAGTTGATTCGCAATCTCACCAAAGGCGATTTTCCCAACACTCCCCTGAAAATCAACAACAAAGGGGAAATTAATAAGGAGTAGAGCGCCAGTCTATTAATCGTTCCTTGACACACTTTAACTACTCTTCTATAAGCGATCGCAATGCTGCCTTCATTTCATCTGGTGTCGTCGTCGCCGTACCAAACTGGCGCACTACAATGCTAGCCGCCAAATTGCCCAAAACCGCAGCTTCCCAAAACGAAGCACCCGCATTCAAAGCTAATGTCAGCGCTGCCGCTACCGTGTCGCCAGCACCTGTAACATCAAACACCTTTGTTCGATTAAAGGCGGGGATGTGTGACTCGCTGCCAGAACGGCTAAATAGGCTCATACCCTCTTCGCCACGGGTAATCAGAATTTGCTGAGCATCAGTCATGGCTAGAAGGTCGCGCCCAGCTTGAGTGAGGGTTTGGGGAGTTGCGATCGCATAACCCACCGCCTGTTCCGCTTCCGGTAAATTCGGTGTAAATACGGTTGCACCTCGATATCTTTCGAGACTATTTTGTGCATCAACAATCGTCCGCGAGTGAGATAGCGCCGCCTCGATCGCAGGCTGGGTAAAAACCCCATCTCCATAATCCGAACAGACCACCGCATCCACAGTATCAAGCACAGAGCGGATATACTCGGCCAGTTGCATCTGCAAATCAACATTTGGCAACTCATCGGATTTGCGATCGATCCGCACAATCTGCTGCGTCACCGACTGGCGAGCGTGGCCGGAAATCCGAGTTTTAGTCACCGTCGGGCGGTCTGGATCGATTAACATTCCAGCAGTATCAATCCCAGCAGCCTCAAAGATGCGGCGCAAAGCTTGTCCTTGCTCATCATCTCCCACCAGTCCGGCAACCTTGACCTTTGCGCCCAATTTTGCCAGGTTATAGACCGCATTAGCGCCACCTCCCGGCACCTGTCGAGTCTGTTCGTGACGAATAATCAATACCGGGGCTTCGCGAGAAATCCGCTCCACCTGACCCGTGAGAAACTCGTCGAGGGTCAAGTCACCCACTACCAGTACGTGCGATCGATCGAAGCAATCTAATAGTTCGATCGATCGCTCAGATGAGCAGCGCAGTCGCTCCAAAAAGGAAGAATCTGGAGTCATATCATGTCTGGTAGCATGGTTACCTAAAAAATTTCCCTTCTTATTCTTATCTGTGTTTATCGGCGTTCATCTGTCTACCCTACGGGAAGGCTTCGCCTACATCTGTGGTAAAAATTTAACCAACGATGACAACAGACTATTTGACGATAAATCATCAATAACTTTAACTGTTAGATGATGCTCCCGGAGTAGAAGGTGAATTGTTTTGCTCGATCTCGATCCGATACAGATAAACCTCATACTTGCGAGTTGATGGAAAGGCACTCCGCTTTTGAATATTTTCTATTGCAGCCAGATCTAGTCTAGGGTAGCCAGTACTGCGTATCACTTCGGGGTTACCCTCCTTTTTGCCATTCGGGTTTACTAACACGGCGACATTTGCTTGGGTAATATCCGGCAGCTTCTCGTCTATGGGAGATTTAACAAAGATAATGTCTGCCATTGTGGTTATCTTGAGATTGGCTGAAAACTTTTTGTTTTTGTCCTCCAACCAGGTTCTCAACTTTCCAGCGGCGTATTGATCGGTCGTGACATTTAAGTCGTAACCGTAGCTATACTTGATCGACAAATCCCTAGATTCTTGACTTTGCTGCGGCGTGGGAGACTGCTTGGGATAGAAATTAGGTAGATGGGTTTGTAGGTTTGAGGGGTTCAGAGGCTCACCAGCTGCCTTCGGCGATGTCTCGGTAGGAGAGGGTGTTACGGATGGCGAAATTGTACCGGGCGGTAATATCGGTAGAGTGTCATTAGGTCGCAGTCTGCTTTCAGTACCTTTGGCAATATTCTGGCGTTCTGAAGGAGTACTACGTTCTGAAGGAGTACTACGTTCTGAAGGAGTACTACGTTCTGGAGTAGTAGTGCGTTCTGGAGTAGTAGTGCGTTCTGGAGTAGTTTGGCCTTGTGGAGTCGTGCGTTCTGGAGTAGTCGTAGTGCGATCGGGCCCGGTCGCAGTTTGTGGCCTTTGACGCGATTCTATTTTAACTTCCGGCTCGGTAACAGGCGATCGCTCTTTTAACGTTATTTCTTGGCGACGAGAACCACTTCGCCTCTGGGATGAAGGCTCTTTTGGAGTACTCGGCGGTGGCGACAACGGAATAGTTGGAGGGTTATCAAGTGGAATGTTGGGAATAGGCAAAGGCGTATAAGACTGCACTGGGGGCAAAGGGGGCAACAAATTTGTGGGCGGCAGTGGCGGCGGTAAGGATGGCAATGTGGGTTTTGCCAAAGAATATTCTGGCAGGCGACTCTGTTCATCTGGAGTCAACTGTACAAATCCCACAATTCTTCGCGGATCGGATTCAGCCGATTTTGAGGATGATAATACTGGCTGAATAACCCAGAACAGTCCGTGGATACCTACAGAAATCAGGGTTGCCAACATAGTCGGCAGATTAAATCTTTTTTCCTGATAAGTTGGAACTCGCGGGGTGTAGGATGCAGGTATTTGATGCTTGGTCTTAGCTTTGGTAGACAATTCGGTTACCTCATCAAAAGGGGAGTGGAGGAGTGGGAGAGTGAGGGAGTGGGGGAGTGGGGGAGTGGGGGAGTGGGAGAGTGAGGGAGTGGGGGAGTGGGGGAATAAAAATATTGTTTTTTTGAACATAAAGTATAACAACTCCGAAAGAGCCAAAAGAAAAGAGGTATGGGGGATGGGACTAGCTTGTTTTTTCTTTTGACTTTTGACTTTTGACTTTTGACTTTTCTACAGTTACTTGAACAATCAGCAAAGAGAAGTAGGGTAACTTGAGATGGGGCCGATCGCACAAATCCCTATAAATCACCATATCCGGTAGTGTCGCCCGTTCCACAACATAGCTGCGACTCAGTAACTGACGCCGCTGTAAAACCTGCCAAACTCGATCGTAAACTGAACTTACCTTGAGTAAAACTACCACATCAGCCCAGTCCAGAACCGCCTCCAATTCCTCCACTCGATAAAGCGCCGGTAACACAACCAACTTTCGATCGCGAATAGTCAAAGGCAGTCCCAACACTGACGCCGCCGCCATCGGCGAACAAACTCCCGGTACAGTTTGTACTACCACCTCTGGATGCAGCTCTTGCAGTGTCTGAGCCAAATAAGTAAAAGTACTGTAAAAACTTACATCACCTTCGCAGGCAAAAGCCACATCTTGGCCTTTTTCAAGATATTGCCAGACTTGTTCTGCCGCCTGATGCCAAGCCAAGGAGAGAATAGTTTCATCCTGCACGTAAGGGAAATTCAAAGCCAGCTGGACGCTTGAGGGATTCAGCCATTGGGCTACAATCTGCTCAGCCATACCTGGTTTGCCGCCTACCCCCTTGGGGAAAGCTACCACCGGCACCTGTTTGAGCAATCGCAGTCCCTTAAGGGTAATCAATTCTGGATCGCCCGTCCCGACGCTGATTCCGTAGAGTATACCTGCTTGCACAATACAATCTAAAATCTAAAATCTAAAATCCCAAATCGAAAATGCCTTTGCCTACTGTCATTATGCCGGGATATCTGGAAGGTGCTAGAGCCTACCGCCCGATGGAAGAACTCTTGCAACAACTCGGTTTTCCAACGGTAACAGTGCCTTTGCGAAAAACGGATTGGTTGCCAACTGTAGGCGGTCGGTCAATGGTGCCTATTTTGCGGCAACTCGATCGAACTGTCAAACAAACCTTACAACAATACAACGTTTCCCAGATTAACCTGATCGGTCACTCAGCAGGCGGCTGGATTTCTCGGATTTATCTGGGAGAACAGCCTTACATTATTCATGGTGACGTTACGGAGACGGCTGGTTTGTGGCACGCTCATCCATATATCGCCACCCTAGTAACCCTGGGAACTCCCCATGTTAGTCTAGAGCGTTGGACAAAACGCAATCTAGATTTTGTCAAAATCAACTATCCAGGTGCATTCTATCCGCAAGTACGCTACATCTGCGTCGCTGGTAAAGCCATCTACGGTGCTAGACGCCCAGGCAGTTGGTTAGCCTACAGCAGTTATCAATTAACCTGCGGCAGAGGGGATAGCTGGGGAGACGGCATTACCCCCATTGAAGCTGCTCATCTGGAAGGGGCAGAAAATCTCGTTATAGAAGGTGTGCTACATTCCCCCAGATCTCGCGGTATTTGGTATGGTTCGCCGACAGCTTTGCAATCTTGGGTATCTTACCTAGCTTAAAATTTTAGATTTTAGATTTTGGATTTTGGATTGAATTGAAATTTGAAATCAGTCATTTTGCTTCAAGCTTTTTCTAGGGGAACTTCCAAAGCGGGAGAAGCAATTGGCACTTCCTCGACTTCTGCCAACTTTTCTAGGGACAGGCGAGAGGACGGACTAGCACCGGATAAACGCTTGAGCAGGTTGGGTCTTGGGTCGTGCAAGAGGTAGATAATGCGATCGCCCAATTGCCAATCTTCAGCCGCTGGAACTACCATTAGGCGATCGTCTCGTTCTATTAACAACGGCATTAGATCCCCAGAACGAATCAGCGCCTGAAGATGCGCCTGATGAAACGCAAATCCCTCTTCCTTCAGCGCTGTTTCGCCTAATTTAACTTTCCCTTCATTCAAATACTCATTCCAATTCTTAATCTGTAATTGCGAAACAAAAGCCTGTTGTACCTTAGATTTATTCTTCGCAGGACTAGCTTGCGGTTCTAGGGGAAATACTGCTAAAACTCTAGGCGGCGAGAATTCTTCTGCGGCGCGTTGAGCTAACACTAAATTTACCTCTCCATTGCTGGTCATAGCTACGAAAGTCCCCATCGATCCCAGCCCCGCCTCTTCCAAAACGCTGGTATCAAGACCGCTGCTTAAGAAAACTCGTAAATTCTCCTGTTCGGCTATTTGGCAAGCTTCCGGATCGGTATCGATTAAAACAACCAATTCTCCTCGTTCTTGAAATAAACGAGCAATCAATCGACTCAAAGGATTACAGCCGACAATTACCGCACCCGTTGCCTCTTTTGAGGTGATTTGCAGCAAATTGGCTATCCAACCAGCGGTTAGCCCTTGCACAAACACGGTCATAATAATGGTGAGGAAAACAAGAGCTTTGATCGAATCTCCGCCATTTATTCCCCGTTCGGTTAACAGAATTGAGAACAAAGACGCCACAGAAGCCGAAACAATTCCTCTAGGGGCAACCCAGCTGAGAAATATTTTTTGCCGCCAGTTGAAATCGCTGTTTAAGGTACATAAGGTGATGCTTAAGGGGCGCACGACAAACATCAGCACCAAGACGGTAAACAAGCTACCCCAACCAAGGGCAAATAAACTGGCAATTGACAAACCCGCTGACAGGAGAATGAACAAAACCGAGACGCTGAGAACAGTTAGCTGACCTTTAAAACGCCGCAACAGTCGTTCTTCTGGAACTGACGATGCTTTCATAACAATTCCGGCGACTACGGTTGCCATCAATCCCGACTCGCTGCGGATCGATTGCGCTAAACCAAACAAGCCCCACAAACCAGCCAAAACAACCAGGTTTTTCAGGTCTTCTGACAGAAAATTAGCGCGTTTGAGAATCAAGCCCAGCAGCCAGCCGCCAGCAGCACCAATACCACCGCCAATGCCGAGTCGCAGGAATAAGCCAATGATGGCGATCGCAGGATTGGCACCTGCGTTTAAAATTGTGTCTAGCACCACCACTGCCAGAATTGCCCCTACCGGGTCGATCAAGACGCCTTCTCCTTCTAGGAGTGCAGCAACTTGTCGATCGACTTTGACGTGCTTGAGGAGGGGACTAACCACAGTGGGGCCTGTTACTACTACCAGGGAAGCATAGAGAAATGCGATCGGCCAGGGGAATTCACCCAGCCAGTGTGCAGCCATGCCTCCTCCCATCAGGGTGATCAGAGTACCAAAGGTGACTAAATTTCGCAGGCTACCGGAAACCTCACCCAAATCTCGGAGTTCCAGGTTTAGGCCACCCTCGAATAGGATGATAGCTACACACAGGGCCACAATCACTTCTAGACCAGTGCCCAGCAAGTTAGGATGTAGCAGCCCAGAAATACTAGGCCCCAGCAGAATGCCAAACAGCAACAAGAAGACAATGCCAGGAACTTTGAGAAATGCGGCCAGAACCTGAGCTAGGATGCCTGCAAGGACTGCTATCACTATTTGCAGGGTTATTTCAAAAGATGCTTCCATAAGTCTTCTTGTTGCAGGCTATTAATTAAGTCAGAATGCCTCGTTTTTACTGCACAAAAGTTTCGCTTACCCTTGGGGCGCTTGTAAATTGGGAACACTATGGGGCAATAAATGCAAGGACGCCTCATAAACAGGGTACAACTTTCAGCAGAAATAGGTATCAATACTGCTTTTGAGCGTTCTGTTTTGCAAAAGAGTTATGACGCAAATACCAGGAATTTCCTCAAATTTGATTGATTACTGAGTAAATCGGCAGGAAAATTTTTTGTTAAAGATACGCGATCGTTCAGTCCTGGTATTTTAACATCCAAATTCACAGATAAATTATTCTCATAAAAAATAATCAGTTATGGGCGTTTGAACAGCGATGAGTGCTGGTCTTGGTTTACAGTTGAACCTCCGACCGGGAGATGTCGGCAATTTCGATCGCTTTAATCTAGGTATCCGTGAGTAATTTAGTTGGGAGTGTACTGATAAATTACCTCAGCGAAAAATTCCTTTAATCTTTGTCCAGAGATTTTTGAGCAACCTAGCAGCACCGACACGCAGAGCAATTCACTTTATCTACAATTCTGAACTGGGGTTTATATGAGCGGATATTTTCCCACACTTACATGATACTACCAACAGAGAAAAATAGCCAGTGCGATCGCCAAAAGAGCGATCGCACTGGCTATTTGGTACGTAGTTGCGCTTTAGCGCTAAAGCGCAACTACGTACCAAGGAGGATTCACTTTATCTACAATTCTGAGCAGGGGTTTATATGAGCGCACATTTTCCCACACTTACATGATACTACTAAAAGAGAAAAATAGCCAGCGCGATCGCCAAAAATCTTTCTGGTTCGTAATTCTGAGAAGAGCGCGGCATCGCAACAACGTACCTAAAAATCAACACTTGTCTTGTGACGCGCAGCTTTAGTCCTAACGAGATTAAAGGGAATGATAACAAAGAAGATCAGAAGAAGGAGAATACAATTTATTGATATAATTATAAAGAGTTCGAGCGCTCAATCCTAATATTATCAAATCATCCCAAAATCAGCCATGTCTGAGCCTATCACTCTTGACCCCAGTCAATACCCCGATACTAGCAAACTCATACAAGAAGACGATACTCCCTTGGATAGTTTCATTAACGAAAAACAACAGCGACTCCTGACGGAAGTTCTCTCTGGTTATCAGTTAAATGATGGGATTCCTTTTATTGTAGCTGCCAATGTGGGAATCTTCCGTAATGTCCGTCTTCCAGCAATAGTTCCTGATGTATTCCTCAGTTTAAATGTCACTGTTCCAGATAATTTGGAAAGGCAAGATGTGCGTTCCTATTTACTGTGGGAATTTGGCAAACCTCCTGAAATTGTAATTGAGATAGTTTCGCCGACTCCGGGTAATGAACTGGGTAGCAAATTCACCGATTATGCCCTTATGGGTGTGATGTATTATGTAGTTTACGATCCTTTGGGTGAATTGAGCGATCGCCCGTTACAAATCTTTCAATTACAAGGAGGACGTTATGTGCCGAAAACAGATCTTTGGTTCCCCTTAGTCGGTTTAGGTTTAACCCTTTGGCAAGGTGCCTTTGAAAGCATGAATCGTACTTGGTTGCGATGGTGCGATGCTGAAGGGAATGTTATTTCCACAGTGGAAGAATTAGCAGCCAGATTAATTCTAACTCAGTCACAATTAACTGAAACTCAGTCACAATTAACTGAGTTTCAGTCACAATTAACTGTTGCCCAAAATCAGACTAAACAAGCCTTATTACAAGGTATTCAGTTAGGTTTACAGCTTAAATTTGGCAGTCAAGGATTAGAGATTTTGTCAGAAATTTCTGGGATTGACGATCTGAATTTGCTGCAAACGATAACTTCTAGCTTGTTAACGGTTGAGGGTTTAGAAGACTTACGGCAAATTTATTTGTCGTGATTTACGCGAACGCTACGAGTTTCTGTGAAAAGCGAGCCCAAGCGAAGCAATTTCAAACATTCAGGACTTATGCGATCGCTATTTGCTAATATTATCAAATCCTACCAAAATCAGCCATGTCTGAGCCTATCACTCTAGACCCCAGTCAATACCCGGATACTAGCAAACTCATACAAGAAGACGATACTCCCTTGGATAGTTTCATTAACGAAAAACAACAGCGACTCCTGACGGAAGTTCTCTCTGGTTATCAGTTAAATGATGGGATTCCTTTTATTGTAGCTGCCAATGTGGGAATCTTCCGTAATGTCCGTCTTCCAGCAATAGTTCCTGATGTATTCCTCAGTTTAAATGTCACTGTTCCAGATAATTTGGAAAGGCAAGATGTGCGTTCCTATTTACTGTGGGAATTTGGCAAACCTCCTGAAATTGTAATTGAGATAGTTTCGCCGACTCCGGGTAATGAACTGGGTAGCAAATTCACCGATTATGCCCTTATGGGTGTGATGTATTATGTAGTTTACGATCCTTTGGGTGAATTGAGCGATCGCCCGTTACAAATCTTTCAATTACAAGGAGGACGTTATGTGCCGAAAACAGATCTTTGGTTCCCCTTAGTCGGTTTAGGTTTAACCCTTTGGCAAGGTGCCTTTGAAAGCATGAATCGTACTTGGTTGCGATGGTGCGATGCTGAAGGTAATGTCATTCCTACCGTGGAGGAATTAGCCGTGAGACTAACTCTAACTCAGTCACAGTTAACGGCGTCTCAAAATCAGACAAAGCAAGCATTACTGCAAGGTATTCAGTTAGGTTTACAGCTTAAGTTTGGCAGTCAAGGGTTAGATATTTTCGGAGAAATTTCTGCTATTGACGATCTGAATTTGCTGCAAACGATAACTTCTAGCTTGTTAACAGTCGATCGGTTAGAAGAGTTACGACAAATTTATTTGTCATAACTTAGGCAAAACAGCCAACATTGTCGATAGGGACACGGCATTATCAACTTTTTACGCTGCGCCAAAAATACTTCTAATGCCGTGTCCCTACGGGGTGAGAAACCCGGTTTTTCATGATTGTCGCCCGTTGTTTCCGAAGGGTATGCTTCGCCCCTACATAATACATATTTCGTTCTTTTTCTCAATAGATTCTACTGGACTGGCGATCTAGAGAAGTTCGACTTTTCAGCGAACAGGATTGCCTAATTTCCAATCTTTACCACCGGGTAAGTGACTGAGATATTCATTGATAACATCTGGTAAATCACTGGCTGAATGTTGATAGGTTAAATTCAAAAGTTCCTGAGCGGTTTGCAAAATATGTGCTGCATCTACCACGTTTTTCAATTGAAATGGGGTATAAGCACCATCGCGAACTTCGACGCTGGCAGTAGAAATAGCTCTGGATAAACTCTCTTCTATGAGAGATTCCCAGTCTTCTTGTTTGAGGTAATGAGAGGTTTGATTATCCTGAAGATTTAAGTCTTGAATTTCTATGACAGAATCTCGAATTGAAGCAGCCCAAGAATTAGTCATCCTGGTTTCGATTTGATTTTTAATCAAATGAATGAGCATTCTGATTAAAAAGGATTTAATATTGCGTAAGATTCCTTTCCTACCCATGCCTTCTAAGTCATCAACAATGGCTAAAGCCTCTGAGTAGCGCCCTTCCAGGATGCTGAGTCTTAAATCTGCTAGTTCCTGAGTCATAAGTCACTACCTCCATCTTTTCTGAATTCTCAGAACTTCTATTCGCAAACATCGATCGCAAAAACCGGGCTTCTCTCGATAACTACCAAAGAAACCCGGTTTATTTTCCCAACAGCCAACCTCAATCTTTCAATAGCAGGTAATAAAGTTCTCCAGTCGAGTTTATCAAACCGGCCCGATCGCCTGCCAAAGTCCCAGTTCCCATAAAAATATCCACGCGACCCGGCCCTTTGATTGCCCCGCCGGTATCTTGATCCAGCACGTAACGACTGACTCGCCGTTGCTCTAAGTCACCATTCCGGTTAGGATAAGGTATCTGAGCGTGTATCAGCGCCAAGGCTCCAGGCGGCATGAGGGATTTATCGGTGGCGATCGAACGTTCGGCTGTTACCGGCACTCCCAAGCTACCCGTTGCTGTAGCACCTCCAGTTTCCCGGAAGAAGACAAAACTGGGATTGCGCGGCAGATAGCGGTTCATCTCCTCTGGTGAGGACTTGAAATATTCGATTACCGCCGGTAAGGTCAAGCCTTCCAACTGCATTTTGCGATCGTTGACCAGTTCTCGACCGATACTTCTGTAAGGTTGATTTGTCTTCCCCGCAAAGCCGACTGTCATCACGCTACCATCGGTGAGCTGAAGTCGCGCAGAACCTTGTATCTGGACTAGGAAAGCTTCCAATCGATCGCGCAACCAAACCAATTCCAACCCCCGCAAGCGACCGTTTCCCGACATTCCATCCTCCCCTTCCAGCTGGAGGCGGGTGGGGTGAGGACGCGACCAGTTACCGAAGTTGGCAGGTAATCGATAAAGTGGGTAACGATATTCTGCCGTCCGCCTGCGACTACCTGTATAAGTTGGCTCAAAATAGCCGGTGAAACCGACAGTTCCCTGACTATCTTTGCCGATCGCTTGATAAAAGACAAATTCTCGCCCAACAGCAGCTTGGAGTTCCTCCGGCGAGTCGGAGGTGAGAACCAGTTGCTTGAAACGTTCTAAACTGCGAATAACGCGATCGCGAGTAATCCCAGCCACCCGATACCGCCCATAGGCTTGAACAGCTTTGGGCGATCGCAAATAGCGCAGGCTATTTGCGATCGAAGTCAACAGTGCCTGCTTGTCGCCCTTTTGATTGGAATTCCTCCAGATTTGCTCATCCAAACCCAATTCTTGCTGTGGGTCTGGACTGACGACTTCTAGCGGCACAAGGGAGAAAGCGGGTAAAAAAGTCCCAAAGGCAATGCCCAAACTGAGGGTCAAAGAAGCCAGAGTCTTGATCATTCAATTTGTCTGCGATCGATACTTGATGTATAGATGGGTGTCACGCGGATAGCGATAATCCGCGACGGACGCGCCACCATATACTCTCCCTCAATGTTTTTGATGGGGATGGTGATAAAGTCGTTCGAGGCTGATTTAGGCACCAGTTCGCCGCTGTACCACTTTTGGAATTCTTGAATAGTCTTGAAACGAATTTCTTCCCGGTGACCGCCCTCGAACATTAGGTGTACGGAAAATTCATCAGGAACTTTAGCATAACGGCTTTTCGCTCTTTGACCTCCCGCCACAGCGTCGTCGGATTGTGGCTGCCTTGGATTTCCTGTCATCTTTCTTCTTCTCTTAAGAAAATAAATTAAACCGCCGCAGTTGCGTTTCGATCGCTTGCGGCAATATTTTACCTAGTTCTGCCGCATTTTCAAAGGATAGCCGCTGATATTTGGGCAAATCAAACGGGTACTGCCCCGACATATCTTTTCGCTCCATTTCAGCCAGCAAGATTTGCTCGGTACGCTTGCTTTGTAGGGCGTAGCCTATTTCCAGGCAGACTTTGGGACTGGGAATTAGCTGGGTATGCTTCCCGGTTCCTTCTATGCTGGCGATCGGCGTGCTGTCAGCCACAAACAACAAGCTTTTACGTATTTTACGCATTAATGTACTGCTTAGGCGCAATGGGGCATCCATCGGGCGGTGGGATTCTTCTAGGGTAAGGGGCACGCGCGATCGCTTGTTTAGATTATCCAGCGTATGCAGCAGTTCTGACCGCAGTGCTTCGCTGGACGCACCATACTCAGTTTGATAGCATAAAAAGACGATCGGGTCTAGCTGACCCACCACCGCTTGTTTGGTGAAATAAATTTCGTGACTGCTCAGATCTATGTTGGCGATCGCGTATCCGCCACTGCCTTCTATATAAAACTCAACCGTTTCCCCATCCAGGTAGCGCCCAAACCAAGCCGATCGTTTCACTTCCTCGCTGTCTTCTAAAAAGTCCGCTCGCAAACCCGTTTTCAGCAGACTGTTTTTACTCAGACGCAGGTCTTGGGGGCGCTTTTCTAGTTCTTTAACTGGCTCGTAGTTCTGGAGATACCAGGCTCTCAGAGCAATAATGGCCATGATACTCTATCAAATTTTATGTTTAAATAGTTACAGGTTTTATAGACAAATATTACACTTGCCTCTTACAACCGTTTTGTAAGGTGTTACCCTCACAGGACGTACTACTACGCCCTGTATTCCCTCGGCAAAAGCGTTGGGAAATGCTTTCCTGACAATGTTAGCACTACCATTCACATCTGCATTAATCAGTCTACCGTCACCAGCACGAAACAAACCACGCTTAATTCGCTTACCTCTGTACTCCAAATGCTTGACACAAGGTTCATTGTCCAAAAAAGAACACCTACTTGTGTAACTTTCTTCTATAACCTTCACAGCTATTCCTGCTAACTCGGCTTTATAAGTCAGCATTTGAATAAACCGTGCATGAGGTATAGCCACAAAGTTCTGATTATTGCGTCTGCCCAGATTTATACCCTGCTTCCACTCATCGTTTTTACCAATCACCAGTGTCCCGATGCGGTTAGCTGCCAGATGATTGATAATGAATCGACTTGCATTATGCAGGTAATTATCTACTAAGCAATTGCGCTGATGAGTTAACTTTTTAATTTTTCTTGATGTTTTTCTATCTTCCTTCAAGTATGACTGCAAAAATGCATGATTTTTGTGATAATAGGCATTGATTGATTTCAGCGGCTTACCATTTATTATCAGCGGTTTAAACCCCGGTAGATTGGATGTAATTGCCGCTAAATTATTTAAGCCAATATCAATCCCTGCTATGACTTCAACACCTGATGATGATTGACAAAGAGCCTCTGCATCGTAAACTACCTCAATGACATAATGGTAATTTTTGGGGACGATTCTGACTTGATTTACTTGTTTGACTTTAGTAGTCATAAAAATGTGAGTTTTGGACAGATTGAGCATTCCTTTATTGAGCCATTTTTGACTAATGGCTTGAGCCGTGTAAGTCAGGACATTTCTGCCTAATGTCTTGTGTTTATATCGAGGAATTTTCGGTCTGGCTTTGAATTTATCGGGATGTTCGTTATACTCCGAAGTCGCTTCAAAAAATGACTTCCAGCTTTCATGTAATCTCAATAAGACTTGCTGAGATACTTTAGCTGGTAATGCTAAATAATCATTCGTTCCCTGACATAGTTTTTGGATTTTGTAATAGTCGAGGTATTCTCCTGCTATAATAAATTTTTGTCTAATCAGGTAGTTAGCGTAGTTGAAAAGATTCTTAGAAAGGAAACACAAATTATCTAGCTGCTTGTATAGCCAGTGGTTAAGATCGATAATGTGCTTTTCAACTAGCTGCATTTATTTCCCTAAGTTTTGAGGATATCATACTACATTTGGCTATAAATGTCTATAATTGGCTAGAAAGTCAGTGAAGTTTTACAATACAACAACACCCAAGCCCTTACTTGCTGAGTGATTTCCTTTCTTTGGTAATTCTATCTAGAGTTGCACTGATTTAACAACTAACCGAATTATTCGGTAAAATCAGTTGCCTTGCTCTCTTTTAACCATTTTAGGAAATATCAACTTCTGGGTTGGGTGTTATTGCATTTGGACGAGACAGATTAGATGTAAACAGCGCTTTTTCCTCTTAACTCAATTTCACTTGGCTGTTTGCTCTGCCAGGGAAGCTTTTCAACTTCTACGCTCAATTTATCACTTGCCCAATTAGGTCGCAAGTCTGTGAAATTAAACTTTACTTTTTCCCCTGGCTTTCAGTGGCCTAGCTTTCCAGTTCAATTCCCTGTATAGATTAGACTCAGATGAGTAAGCTAAAATAATACAAAAAACAAATGTTGTTGGAATTGGGGATTGGAGATGCCTACGGTGCGGGCTTTGAATACGCTGATGAGATGATCGACCTGGGTTACAACGATTTGAGCAGATACGTGGAGCATCCCCGTCACAAACTCAAGCCAGGGTGCTACACGGACGATACCCAGATGAGTATAGCGATCGCAGAAGCGATCGTTTCTGGAGAACCCTGGACACCAGAACTCTTAGCCAACTGGTTTGTCAAGGCTTTTCAACGCGATCGCAGAGAAGGATATTCCAGGAAGTTTTACCATTTTTTACTAGAAATTGGCGATGGGGAGGAGTTCTTAGCAAAAATCCAATCCACCAGCGACAAAAGCGGAGCGGCGATGCGTGCTGCTCCGATTGGCGTTCTTCCCACAATAGAGAAAGTTATCGAATATTCAAAAATCCAGGCAGCAATCACCCATAATACACCGGATGGAATTAATGCCGCCACAGCAGCAGCCTTGATGTCCCATTACTTTATTTACCAGCTAGGGCCAAAAAGGAGACTGGGGCAGTTTCTGGAGGGACAGGTACCCGGTGAATGGTCGAAACCGTGGCAAGGAAAGGTAGAATCGAAAGGATGGATGAGCGTCAGGGCGGCAATTACTGCCATTATCCGAAACGATTCAATGACCGAACTTCTGAAGGATTGTATCGCCTTTTCTGGAGATGTGGATACAGTAGCGGCTCACGCACTTGGCGCAGCTTCGTCTAGCGTCGAAATCACCCAAGACCTTCCCCTTCATCTGATCGAAACTTTAGAAAACGACTCGTATGGGAGAGATTATCTGATCGACTTGGACAGTAAACTGATGAGTAAAGTTAAAAAGGTCGATCGCTAAACGCAGTTTTGAGGCGACCAATTCTGATGTCCGCGTCCAGATTGACATTTTACTTGGAAACCCGCCCAGACAATTCTCCATTGTCGGCCACTCCGCGTTAGTTCAACGCGATACCTAATGCTACCAACGGAATCATCCTCTAAGCCAAGTTGAGTAATAGTCACCACCGCTTTACCTCTGGCTGGATAAGCGATCGCAACCTGCTTTGATTTAGCTTCCGAGTTGTTGAATGCCTGTTGCGCCACAGCTTTTGGATCGCTACCTGTCAGGGGAGACGATATGTTTCCCAAAGGAATTGCCCGATAACTCATCCGCAGGTTAGCTTGGAGAGCAGCTATTTTACCTTGGGCTTGTCTCGATTCGAGCCTACTGGTATTGATGGAGGAGCTTGAAAGATTTGTTGCTGTTAACTTTGCAGGAATCGGTAAGCCAAGTGGAATACCTGCTAATAACGAGAGTGCTGCAACTGAAAATTTAACGGACACAATTTACTCAATTGGTAAGTTTGAACAGCAAAGACCCACTCTCTACCATTGGCATTGCCCTTTGGGCTACTAGCAATAGGACGAAATGTCTTCGCCGCATTCATCTGCAAGATAGCACAAAGCCCGGAAGCGTAGGGCAGCCACTTGCTCGTACAGGGGATTAAGCTTACACATCGGTGGGATGTGAAACAAGGTACGACCAAAAAGTTTGACATCGCGCTCGAACGGGCATTGAGATGGAATCATTTGGCACAAGCGGTGAGCCAATTCTGGGTCTTTCACTTCTAAGCGATCGAGAATCTGGCGCACAGGTTGCAGCGGATCGAATTTCTGCTTGGGGCGAAAACTATTAAGAGGTGTTGCGGCGGTGATATCTGCTTGGTCAATCCACACCCAAGTTGTCAAGGTTGGATTTTCTATGGTAGAATCAGTTACATTCATTTTTCATCTCCTATCTTCCAACGAGGAGTTTACCTTCCTCTGCTGGTTAAATACAGCGTGACAAATCTGGTTACCGGATCGGCACACCCGTTTGGTTGATTTTTGAGACGCGATATGCGTTCGTTCATCTTTCTTGCGGTCGATCTGCCACCTCTATCTTTAGACAACGCAGTTGTCTAATAAAATCTTCTCCAAAAGCCGAAAGGTTTTGCGTGAGTAATATCACGGAACTTTTGACTAAAAGGGACATAAGTGCAGTGACTTGCGGATGATCTGGCAGGTTCCTCGCTCCTGCGTGGCAATCTGATAGATTCAGAAACAATCGCGGTTTGGAACTAATCGCAAAAGTTTTACACTCTTATATAGAATTTAACACTAGCTATATGAGGGGGTGAAAATTTCCCTCACTTCCTCAATCTCCCACTCCCCCAGGCTCCCTCTTTTTAAAGGAATCTGGAGGAAAGGGTAAGTTTGACAACTGTTTTCTAGGACGCGACTCTAGCAGTTACGCGGCGTCGGCGTCCAGTGGCTTTACTTGGCGGTGCATCGGGAATTGGCATCAAGAGGACAAGCAAAGGACGGCTCTGGAGTTCGCGGCGAAGCAGTCGCTGTAGAGCTTGTTCCATTTGGACTTGCAAACCCGTCCAATCAACCTCAAGGTCTTCACCCTCGAAACCACGGGCAAATTCCTGCCAGCGATCGCTCAACAGGTTTTCCATCGTCTGTTGGACAAGCTTTTGCAGGAGACTCCGTTCTACCGAGGTTACCACACCTCGTAAGTGTATTTCTGGTTTAGCCACCAGTTTGCCATCCCAATCCACCGCAGCTGCCACAGTTACAACACCATCTTCTGCCAGTTGCTGCCGTTCCTTGAGAACGCTGTCGTGGAGAACTCCAGCGTTATCCACCAGTTGAATGCCGGAAGGAACCTTGCCATTGATGCGGATGCGCTCTTCAGACACCTCTACAATATCGCCATTGTCAATGATGACCATATTTTCTGCCGGAATGCCCATACTCTGAGCCGTCTGGGAGTGCTTGACGAGCATTCTATGTTCCCCGTGTACGGGCAAGAAGAATTTGGGGCGAGTCAAGGCAATCATCAGCTTTTGGTCTTCCTGACAGCCATGACCGGAGACGTGAATCCCCTTATCGCGACCGTAGATTACGTTAGCACCCTGCACCATCAACTTATCGATCGTATTGACAACTGCGATCGTATTGCCCGGAATTGGGTTAGCCGAAAACACTACCGTATCCCCCTTACGGATTTTAATGTGGGGATGTTCTTGGTTGGCAATGCGGGTCATAGCCGCCAGGGGTTCACCTTGAGATCCGGTAGTGAGAATTAAAACTTTCTCATCTGGTAAGTTGCGAACAACGTGCCAAGGTTGCAGAAGATTGTCTTCACACTTGATATAACCGAGATTGCGAGCATGAGCAATCACATTCAGCATCGACCTGCCAATAATCGACACTACCCGATTCTGCTTCTTCGCCAAATCCAGAATCATGTTGATCCGGTGTACCGAAGAAGCGAAGGTAGTCACCATCAAACGTCCTGGCGCTTGGTAGAAAATCCGCTCCAAATTGGGATAAACAGATTTTTCTGAAGGCGTTTGACCGGGGACTTCCGAGTTGGTCGAGTCGCTAATTAGGCAGAGGACACCTTTTTCGCCGTGTTCGGCTAGTTTTTGCAGATCGAAAAACTCGCCATCAACGGGAGTGTGGTCAATCTTGAAATCCCCAGTGTGGATAATTACCCCAGCTGGGGTATGAACGGCGACGGTAAAGCTATCGCAAAGAGAGTGGGTATTGCGGATAAATTCGGCAAAAAAGTGAGTGCCAATGCGAACAATGTCGCGAGGCATCACTGACCTGAGTTCAGTGCGGTTAGCAACACCTGCTTCTTCGAGTTTCCCTTGCAGTAAGGCCATCGCCAGACGCGGACCATAAATTACCGGAATATCGAATTGTTTGAGATGATACGGAATTCCGCCAATATGATCTTCGTGACCGTGGGTGACAATCATGCCCTTGATCTTGTGGCGATTTTCCTGCAGATAGGTCATATCTGGCAAGACAATGTTGACTCCGTGCATCCCCTCAGTCGGAAAAGCCAGCCCTGCATCTAATAGTACGATTTCATCGTCGTACTCGAAAATGCAGGTATTTTTGCCGATTTCGTGCAGACCGCCCAGGGCAATAATTTTGATGGTTGGTGAAGTTTCGCCACTAATTTTGATGGTTGGTGAAGTTTCACCAATAATTTTGATGGTTGGTGAAGTTTCGGTTTTTTTGAGAGTTGGTGAAGTTTCGTTTTTAGTCATTTGCGTCCTTACGATAAGTGTCAAAAAAGGTTTGTTGCTAATTGGCAAAAGTAATTTCAAATTTTAGAGTTGAGATTTGAGATTGGAAATTTAATCTTTAAATCTACAATCTTAAATTTGCTATCTGAAATTACCTAATTAGCCATTAGCTATTAGCTGAATTATTCAGTTGTCTAAAAACCTGGCATAAGTATTGCGCCTGCTATAGCAGGGAAAGTTCTTTTAGCACAGTTTTTAAGTTTTCAGCGATCTCAGGGGGGGCTTCACATAGGGGCGGGCGAGTGCTGCCGACAGCCCAGCCTTGAAGTTTTAAAGCTGCTTTGACTGGAATCGGATTAGTTGTGGCAAACAGCGCTTTGAATAGGGGAAAAAGTTGCAAATGTATCTGAGTTGCGGCTTGAGTTTTACCCGCTTCAAAAGCTTGAATCATTTGTTGTAGCTGTGTTCCGACTAAATGGCTGGCTACACTTACCACACCAGTACCGCCAATTGCCAGCATGGGCAGGGTGAGTGAATCGTCTCCAGAGTAGAGAGCAAATTCGGGGGGAGTTAGGCATTTAATCTGACTTGCCCGATCCAGGTTACCGCTAGCTTCTTTAATGGCAACAATATTCGGAATTTTAGCCAACCGGGCTACGGTTTCTGGCAACAGGTCTTGTCCTGTGCGACCCGGTACGTTGTAGAGCATTATTGGCAGATCGGGAGTCGATTGCGCGATCGCCTGAAAATGCCGATACAGCCCTTCTTGGGGTGGTTTGTTGTAGTAGGGAACGACCTGTAAAGAGCCATCTAATCCTATTTTAGCTGCTTTTTGCGTGGCTGCGATCGCTTCCGTCGTCGAATTTGAACCAGTGCCCGCCAGCACTTTTGCTTTTCCTGCTACCGCATTTTTTATTACCTGAAATAGTTCGTATTCTTCTGCCCAGCTTAATGTTGGCGATTCGCCTGTAGTTCCGCAAACCACCAAGGCATCTGTACCGTTAGAAGCTAGATGTGATGCCAGCTGCTCAGAAACAGCATAATTTACACTGCCGTCTTCTTTAAACGGCGTAATCATTGCAGTTACAACTCTTCCAAATCTTACCACACTCTTACAAACTCCTTTGCAGCAATTTTAGATTTTGGATTTTGGATTTTGGATTGGCGACGAGTCCAAAATCCCCCCTCTCCATTTAAGATGGCTAGCCTAAGCAGTAACAGCTGCTGTTGCTGGCTGAACCCAACTTTTTGCTACCAACAACTCGGCAATTTGCACGGCATTCAATGCTGCCCCTTTGCGAATTTGGTCTCCGGAAAGCCAAAGTTCCAATCCACCGGGGTTAGAAATATCCTGACGAATTCGACCCACTAAAACTTCATCTTTACCGCTGGCTTCGCAAGGCATCGGAAAATAATTTGCCTGCCAGTCTTCTACTATCCGGATTCCGGGAGCCTGACTCAGGATTTCCTTGGCTTTTTCTACGCTAAAAGCCTCCTCAAATTCCAGATTAATTGCTTCTGAGTGCGCTCGCAAGACGGGAACCCGCACGCAGGTTGCCGTAATTCTCAGATCTGGCGCTCCAAAGATCTTCCGCGTCTCGTTGACCATTTTCATTTCTTCCTCACAATACCCTAACTCATTCAACTTGGTGTTATGAGTGAACAAATTAAACGCCAACGGGTAGGGAAATATTTCTGTTTTGGGTGTCTCGCCCTGCAAAATGGCCAAAGCCTGCTGTTTCACTTCTTCCATTGCCCTCGCACCGGCTCCGCTGGCAGACTGATAGGTTGCTACCACCATGCGTTTAACTGGCTGTACCCGATGTAAGGGCCAAACTGCCACGGCCATTAAAATTGTCGTACAGTTGGGATTGGCGATGATGCCGCGATGGGAAGCTGCCGCCTCTGGATTCACTTCTGGAATTACCAGGGGTACGTGGGTATCCATGCGGAAGGCGCTGGAGTTATCAATTACCACGGCACCGGCCTCTACCGCAATAGTCGCCCATTCTTTTGAGGTAGAGCCACCTGCTGAAGCCAAGACGATATCTACATTGTCAAACGAATGCTCTCCTACCGCCACTACAGGCAGGCTTTCGTCGCCAAACTGCATGATGCGATCGGCAGAACGAGGTGAAGCTAGGAGCTTTAGATCGGCTAGCGGGAATTTACGAATTTGCAGTAATTCCAGCAACTCCGTACCTACGGCTCCAGTGGCTCCTAATATGGCTACTCGATAGGATTTTGACAAACTAACTACCTCCATTTGAACGGTTTGAGATATTTGGGATTTTAGGATAAGGATAATTTTCGATGTGATATTTAAAACAGTCAACTGGGTTTAAGCCCCGTCTCCACAATTTTTAACTACAACATTACAAATCCAGCCGACTTCTTTTGAAAAAAGATTGGGTTTATCTATGTTAGCGATCTCTTAGAAGGACTTTTGGTCAAATTTACCCCTACTTTGCCCATAAAAAGTAAGTTGCTTTTTAAATTTATAGATGTTATTGAGTCATCTATTATCTGCGTATTTGTGAAAATTGTAATTTATTTTTCACAGCTTATATAAATTTAACATAATTATCTGCCAAAAATTCTCTCAACCGTCGAACACAGTGCGAAACGAGTATCTAAATGTACTATCATCAGATAGGAAACCAAAGAAACGGGAAAAGATCCCTCCCTTAAGACTTAAGCCTTAAGGAACGATGGGCTGACCTAAGTTGGTAGATACCATCGCTGGTTGCTTGCACCAGCATATCACGCAAAGAGACACCTGTTAGGGTATTGCGGTTAAATAACCCGCTTTTTAACCACAGGAGATCCCAAGCATCGCTTGGAATGGTGCGTTGCAGTCCCGGTTGGGCTTCTGGAACTTGAGAAATTAAAGCAGTTATCGTCAAAGAAAAAAAGAGGCATGAAAGTTACCCAGGCAAAGCTTCCCCAGAGCCAGATAGGCTTGGAAATAGAAATTCCGTCCGAAATATCCAAAAAAGCTTACGAGCTGGTTTTTCAAGACCTGGCCCGTTCTGCCAACATCCCTGGGTTTCGCAAAGGTAAGGTTCCTCGTCATATTCTGGTACAGCGTTTTGGCTCAACGCGACTGAAAGCGGCGGCTTTGGAAGAAATAATTCGCGATGGGGTTAGAGATGCTATAAAGCAAGAGTCAATCCAAGCGATCGGCAACTACCAGCTGCGCTCTAACTTTGATGAGTTGGTTAACCAGTTTGAACTGGGAAAAGCGGTGACATTCTCAGCAGCGGTTGATGTAGTGCCCGAAGTTAACTTGCAGCAGTACACGGGATTACACCTAAAGGCAGAAGAAGTCAAGTACGACCCCGATTCGGTGGATAAGTTTTTAGAAGAACGCCGCAAAGAACTAGCAACCTTGGTGCCAGTATCGGGACGCCCAGCGCAGACGGGAGATGTGGCAGTAGTTGATTTTAAGGGACGGCTGGTAAGCGAAGCGTCGGCGGAGGGTGAAGCAGAAGCATCTGAAGAGATTCCCGGCGGAGAAGCGCAGGATTTTCAGGTAGAGTTAGCAGAAGGGCGCTTTATCAAAGGGTTTGTTGATGGGATGGTCGGGATGAATGTGGGGGAAAGCAGAGAAATTTCTGTGGACTTCCCCGAAGATTATCCGCAAAAAGAGTTGGCTGGTAAGCCTGCCGTTTTCGCGGTGACGCTCAAAGACCTCAAAGAAAAAGAGTTACTGGAAGTCAACGATGACTTTGCCCAAGAAATCAGCGAGTTTCAAACATTAGAGGAATTGCGATCGACTTTGGAAACCAGGTTTCAGGATCAAGCGCAGAGCAAAACTGATGCCAACAAGCAGGAAGCGCTGCTAGCCCAATTGGTGAATCTGGTAGAAGTCGATTTACCTCAAACTCTGATTGAGCAAGAGGTTGATGAGTTGGTGACTCAAACGGCAATGCGGTTGAGTAAGCAGGGGATTGATATCAAGAAACTGTTTACTCAGGAAATGATACCGCAGTTCCGAGAGCGATCGCTCCCAGATGCGATCGATCGCCTCAAGCGCTCTCTAGGACTTAGAGAAGTAGCCACACGGGAATCCATCCAGGTGGAACCAGCCGCAGTGGCAACACGCTCTCAAGATCTGATGCAGCAGTACAGCGATGATAAAGACATCGACCCCGAAAAATTGCGAGAATTCGTCGAAAACGAACTGCTGACCGAAAAAATCATCAAATGGTTGGAGGAACGTTCCACCATCGAACTCGTACCGGAAGGCTCCCTGAATGCCACAGAGAGCGAAAACCAAGCCGAAGCCGAAGTTGAAGCAGAAGCAGAAGCAGAAGCAGAAGCAACAGCCGAAACCCCCCAAGAAGGGGCTGGGGGCTAGGGGCTAGGGGCTAGGGGGGAAGAGAGGAATTGTGGATTTTGGATTTAATTTCAATTCTTTAATCTTCTCCTTTTCCCCTAATTTCCCCAATACCATTTCACCTTTGATTTTGATAAACATCACAGTGAGGAGGGGATCGCGATCGCTAGAAGACAATAGTTACACTATGTAGCATATCAAAAGGAAAATGGTAAAACTTCGATATCTCTCGTATAGAAAGCCAAACTTGCCCAGTAGAAATAGTCAAAGACAACAGATATTGGCTATAACGGATATAGTTGTCATCAAGTATCGTTGAGCATTTTCAGTTCACAGCACGAGTGCCAGCTGGCACAACTTGAATTAGGTTTTATGGTTATATCTCAGTCTCCTAACTACTCGCCCACCAGCTCGCACTACTCGCCCATATACGACTTGCACCCCAGCAACACGGTCGTACCTATGGTGGTAGAACAGTCTGGTATGGGGGAAAGAGCGTTCGACATTTACTCGCGCCTATTGCGGGAGCGAATCATCTTCTTGGGAACGCCGATAGACGATGAAGTGTCGGACACTATTGTGGCCCAGTTGCTGTTCCTGGACTCAGAAGATCCCGAAAAAGACATCCAGATGTACATCAACTCTCCAGGGGGATCGGTGACAGCGGGTATGGCGATTTATGACACCATGCAACAAATTCGCCCCAATGTTGTTACCATCTGTTTTGGATTAGCTGCAAGTATGGGAGCATTTCTGCTCACAGCAGGAACCCGTGGTAAGCGGATGTCGCTTCCCAACTCCCGGATTATGATTCACCAGCCACTAGGCGGAGCCCAAGGTCAGGCAGTTGACATTGAGATTCAAGCCAAGGAAATTCTTTATCATAAACGTCAGCTCAATGAATTACTGGCTTATCATACTGGTCAACCTATTGAAAAATTAGAAGTCGATACTGACCGCGACTTCTTCATGTCAGCCGCAGAGGCCAAAGATTATGGCCTTATCGATCAGGTTATCACTAGGCAGAACCTACCTATTTCAGGAAATGCCGTTACCACACTTAAATAAGAGGCAGCTATGTCACCTAAGTACGACTCCCATTTGAAATGTTCCTTTTGCGGCAAGTCTCAAGAGCAGGTTCGCAAATTGATTGCTGGTCCGGGAGTCTACATTTGTGATGAATGTGTTGACCTGTGTAACGAAATTTTAGATGAGGAGCTGTTGGATTCAAGTCCAGCATCTCCTGGGCCAGCACCAAAGTCAGAACCAGCCCAAAAGCGGCGTACCCGGTCATCAGCTCTCTCGCTGCATCAAATTCCGAAACCGAGAGAAATTAAAAAGTATTTAGACGAACACGTAATAGGTCAGGATGAGGCGAAAAAAGTCCTCTCGGTAGCGGTATATAACCATTACAAGCGGCTCAGCTTTATTCAATCAAAAAGCAGCGGCAAAGTGAGTGCGGAGGACTCAATAGAAATACAAAAATCCAATATCCTGCTGATGGGGCCGACCGGATGCGGAAAAACACTTTTGGCTCAAACTCTGGCAAATATTTTGGATGTGCCGTTTGCTGTAGCTGACGCTACTACGCTGACGGAAGCAGGATATGTCGGGGAAGATGTAGAAAATATTTTGCTGCGATTGCTTCAGGTAGCGGATTTCGATGTGGAGGAAGCTCAGCGAGGCATTATCTACATTGATGAAATTGACAAGATTGCCCGTAAGAGCGAAAATCCTTCGATTACGCGGGATGTCTCCGGCGAAGGGGTTCAACAAGCTCTGCTGAAGATGTTGGAGGGGACGGTGGCAAACGTGCCTCCCCAAGGCGGACGCAAGCATCCCTATCAGGACTGCATCCAGATTGATACCAGCAATATCTTGTTTATCTGCGGGGGTGCGTTTGTTGGTCTGGAGAAGGTGGTAGAGCAGAGAATTGGCAAAAAGTCAATGGGCTTTATTCAAGGTGGAGAAACGCCATCAAGGGAAAAACGGACTGCGGATATCCTGAAACAGCAGGAGCCGGACGACTTGGTGAAATTTGGCATGATTCCGGAGTTTATAGGCCGGATTCCGGTGATCGCAGTAGTCGATCCGCTGGATGAAGAAACTTTGACGGCGATTTTGACTCAGCCGCGCAACGCCTTGGTGAAGCAGTATCAAAAACTGCTGAAGATGGACAACGTGCAGCTGGAGTTTAAGACGGATGCGATTAAAGCGATCGCGCAAGAAGCCTACCGCCGCAAAACTGGTGCCAGAGCTTTACGCGGTATTGTGGAAGAGTTGATGTTGGATGTGATGTACGAGTTGCCATCTCGCAAGGATGTTACCCGTTGCATGATTACGCGGGAAATGGTAGAGAAACGTTCTACAGCCGAACTGATCGTACACCCTTCTTCGCTGCCAAAGCCGGAATCTGCTTAAATTAGTCATTAGTCATTAGTCATTGCCAGAATTCTACTTTTGACAAATGACAAATGACAACCGATCGCTGACAATTGACTATTGACAAATGCCGTTAATTCAAGTTCGTGGCGTCGAGCATTATTACGAGTGGATTCGCTCACCAGAAGCTGGCAAAACTAAGCCGGTAATGATTTTTTTGCACGGCTGGGCTGGTTCTGGTAGATATTGGGAAAGCACGGGCTTTGCGCTAGCAGATGAGTTTGATTGTCTGCTTTACGATATGCGCGGCTTTGGGCGATCGCGCTTACCATTAGGTGAAGCGCCTACGCTGAAATACCAAATGGAAGAGTATGCTGACGACTTAGCAGCATTATTAGATACTTTCGAGCTAGATCGCGTTTATCTAAATGCCCACTCAATGGGCGCTTCTGTTGCTACGCTGTTTTTGAACCGTTACCCAGAAAGAGTGGAACGGGCAATTCTAACTTGTAGCGGAATTTTTGAATACGACGAAAAAGCATTTGCTGCTTTCCATAAATTTGGCGGTTACGTCGTTAAGTTTCGTCCCCCCTGGTTAAGTAAAATTCCTTTTGCCGACAAACTCTTCATGAAGCGCTTTTTGCATCGCCCTCTGCCAAGTACAATCAGTAAGGCTTTTTTAGAGGATTTTATCATAGCAGATTACGAGGCAGCTTTGGGGACAATTTTTACTTCAGTGAGTAAAGAAGCATCTGAGGTAATGCCCCAGGAATTTGCTAAGTTATCGGTGCCGACGCTTTTGGTTTCTGGTGAACACGATATCATCATTCCAGCAGAAATGGGAAGACAGGCGGCAGCTTTAAGTGAAAAAGTGGAGTATGTTGTGATTCCCCATACGGCTCATTTTCCGATGTTGGAAGATGCGGAAACTTATTTGCAAAAGGTGCGAGAATTTTTGGGAATTAAGAGAGAAGTTGTGGCTTAAAGGTAAGGTGCGTTACGCAAAAGCTAACGCGCCCTACATTGCTTGAAAGCCCCCCTTTTTAAGGGGGGTTGTGGGGATCTCTGGGTAATACCAAATCCGGGTTAAGCTGTCGCGCATCTAAGTTGTATAAATGAGGCAGGCAAGATGCCTTGCCCCCTCCCCACAAGAGTTTCACAAATTGCGATTATTCAAATTAGATGCGCGTTAGCTTAACTACCCCCTTTTTCTTGAAGCCCGCGCAGGCGGGCTTTGTTTGTGTAGCCGCGACTTTAGTCGTCGGGTAAAAAAGGGGTCAAGGCTTGCGGATTTGGTATAAGTTCTGTTCAACTAAAAGTTAACCAACCAAAAACTTGTTCAACTGTCAATTCTAACTGAATTCCATCAAGTACAGGTAATTGAGTAGCACCTGTAAAAATTTCTACTCGCTGACCGGGAAATATGGCTAGAATACTTTCTGTTTCTGAGTCGATTAACCAACCCAATTCGGTGCCATTTCGCGAACAATGTAATAATTTACTAAGCACTTTAGTTTGATTTTGGTCAGGGGAAAGAATTTCAATCGCCCAGTCAGGATGAATTTCAAAACGGTTAGCAATTTTACCAGAGGGTTGCATAGGGATTCTTTCCCAACGGAATACGGCGATATCTGGGATAATTGAATCACCGCCAAAGGTGCAGCGTAGTTCTGTAAAAGCGTAAGCAATTTTTGGTGTTTCGGTTATCTGGTTGATGACAGTACAAAGTTTAGTCTGTAGTCGGCTGTGTTCACCTTGTGGCATAGGTTTTTGAATAATTTCTCCATTGATAAATTCTGATGCAGGCTTAGTTTCTGGAAGTTGGAGGAACTCCTCTAGGATTGATTTAGGTTTAATCGTTGCGATCATAAGTTACTTGTGGTATGGGATGGGCTATCGCTTCTACTGAATTCAATTCAACTAAAAGTTAACCAACCAAAAACTTGTTCAACTGTCAATTCTAACTGAATTCCATCAAGTACAGGTAATTGAGTAGCACCTGTAAAAATTTCTACTCGCTGACCGGGAAACATGGCTAGAATACTTTCTGTTTCCGAGTCGATTAACCAACCCAATTCAGTACCATTTCGCGAACAATGTAATAATTTACTAAGTACTTTAATTTGATTTTGGTCAGGGGAAAGAATTTCGATCGCCCAGTCAGGATGAATTTCAAAACGGTTAGCAATTTTACCTGATGGTTCAATGGGGATTCTTTCCCATCTGAATACGGCGATATCTGGGATAATTGAATCACCGCCAAAGGTGCAACGTAGTTCTGGGAAAGCGTAAGCAATTTTTGGGCTTTTAGCTACTCGATTAATCGCTTCGCAGACTTCAATTTGTAATAGGCTGTGTTCACCTTGTGGCATAGGTTTTTGAATAATTTCTTCATTGATAAATTCTGATGCAGGCTTAGTTTCTGGAAGTTTGAGGAACTCCTCTAGGATTGATTTAGGTTTGATAGTGATTGCGGTCATAGGCGGCTTGTGGTTGGAGAGGGGCTAGTTTAATTGTACGCGATCGCACTTCCCTTGAGAAACCTAATTTTTGGGTAGGTACGAATTTTTCAACTGACTACTGATGAAACTTGGTTGCGATATTGCTCCGCAACGCTGGCGCGATCGCAATTCTGGAATTTTTCCCAAAAGTCAAACAACCGATCGAGAGCATCTTTTTCATCTACAGAATGAAAGAGGATAAGACTCGCCCAGGATTGGGTAGTTTCTATTTTATATCTCTCTCGTAACCATGACAAAAAATGTTCAAATTCTTGATCTTTTTCTGATTTCGGCAATCCGAGTTGATTTCTGGCGAGATCGTACCCGTAATAGAAGGACTGAAAATCAAAGATTGAGTACCGACTTAAATAGAGTGTCGGTCTTTTTTTGATTTCGGGTAAAAGTTCAGAAAAACTAATCATACTACCTCTTTTCTCTGTGATGTTATTACTAAAACTGTTCTTTGTTTATCAGATTAAGCTGATTTCCAGGTATAACGACTAAATCTTGTAACCATTCGTCTATTGGCTTTCCTTTATGGTACAGGTTATCGAAAACTTTTTCCACTCCTTCTATGTCGATCGCAATTCCTTCATGGAATCCATTGGTGGCAATTTGCTGATTTATGCCATCATCGTAGATAATTCCTTGTAATCCGTATGGAGAAAGAGTCTCGATTCTAATATGTCTGCCTTTAATCTGCTGGGATTTCAAGTATGATTTAATTGTCGCAGCACATTGCAAGCAGGTTCCTATGTCGTATTGTTCGGCGATCGCCCTAATTTCATCGATTTGACGAGCGGGAATTTTTCCTCCTTCATTGTTCATAGTTTTAAACATCGGGCAAATTTTAAATTTCCGATTGAGAGGGAAGAATTGAAATCTAAAATTTGAAATCTAAAATTTGTAATTCCCACTCACCCCAATCCCAACTCCCGCTTGAGCAAATTAATCGATTTCAAGCCAATATAGTTGTCGCAGCAAATCAACTGCGGTGGACGAATCAAATCTTCTCTGGCTTCTGAAACAGCAGCTTTCACCGCCGGAAAACTAACTTGATCGCTGATAATTGTTCTAGCACTGCGAACCAGGGCGTTAAGTTTGTAAGCGTCTCCTTTTTGAGCCGTCATCACCAACAAATCTTCACCTCGAAGACTGTGAATAATTACTTCTGACGCCCGCAAAATACCAGAACTGAGGCTAACTAGACCAACACAACTATCTTTGGGCAGATTTCTGACGATCTGAATTTCGGAACTGTAGTCGTAGATGTCTACGGGGATAACGCGGACAGATTTAGGTGATGCGATCGCATCTGCTTCTCCGATAAAATAGCGACTGGTCACCACCGTACCACCATGAGTTTGATCCAGAAATAGGCTTAATTGCTCCAAAGGCACCAGTTGCACGGGAATTTGGAGCGCTTGTTCCAATTCCTGCACCATCAACTCGCCAACGCCAATATCCTGGGTAGGCGCAGTTACCAGCACCCTGGCGCTACAACGCAAGCGCCAGTCCATCTCTCCCAAAAAAAGCTCCCTCGCTTGACTGAGGGTACAACCCTCTCCCAGCAGCTTATCCAAGCTTTCCTGGACGATTTTGTTGGCTTGGGGATATTGTTCTACGATCGCAGATTTTAGTCTACCTCCCCCTTCGTGACCTAGAGCGCGAACGTATATCCCCGACCCCGCCTGGGACTCCACCAGTCCGATTTCTTCTAAATGACGATATACCTTACTTATGGTATTGCGATGCAAACCCGTCTGCATGGCGAGGGCGCGAGTGCTGGGGAGGCGGTGTCCGGGAGGAAACTGACGGGATGCGATCGCAAACCGAATTTGATTAAATAGCTGAGTTGATGCCGGAATTTCACTATCCGGTTGAATATGAAATTGAACCATATTAGAGCCTCCAGGGACTCACATCCAGTAGTTGAGAAAATAATTTGACGGTAGGAACCATAAAATTGAGTTTTTATCTATATATTCAGTGTATTGTGATCGCGCAAACATATTAGCGCCAGCAAGGTTGGTAATCCGTACTGATTAGCATAGATTATCTGCAAAGGAATCATACCGAATATGGAGAAAAATAAAATGACCCAGCCGGGTGAGATATCAATCTCTGCCGCCTTCTCAATCTAGAATCTAAACGGTGACATCACGAGGGTCAAAATCATAATGGCAGATTTAGAGATTCGCACATCTAACGTCAAAGTTACCAATGGGGACTTGCAAATTGATGCTTACTATGCTGAGCCAACTGGCCCAGCGCCTTTCCCAGCGGTTATAGTATTGCAGGAGATCTTCGGGGTGAACGAACATATCCGGGACGTAACGGAACGAATTGCTAAGGAAGGGTATATTGCTCTAGCACCCGCAATCTTTCAGCGCATCGCCCCCGGTTTCGAGACTGGCTATACCCCAGACGACATCCAAATTGGCCGGGACTACGCGCAACAAACCAAAGCATCAGAACTGCTGAGCGATATTCAAGCCACAATAGATTATCTTAAGAGCCTTTCTCAGGTAAAAAAGGACGGCTTTGGCTGCATAGGCTTCTGCTTTGGCGGTCACGTTGCCTATCTTGCCGCAACTTTAGCCGATATCAAAGCCACCGCCTCTTTCTATGGCGCAGGCATTACCACTCGCACTCCCGGCGGCGGCGAACCCACCATTACCCGCACCAAAGACATCAAAGGCACTCTCTACGCCTTCTTTGGCATCGAGGATGCCAGCATTCCAGCCGAACAGGTTGATCAAATTGAGGCAGAATTAACAAAACATCACATTCACCATCGTGTCTTTCGCTACGATGGAGTTGACCACGGGTTTTTCTGCGATCGTCGCGGTAGCTACGATGCAACAGCAGCAGAAGCTGCTTGGACTCAGGTTAAACAGTTGTTTCAGATGAATCTCTTGGTGAAAACTTCAAGTGAATGAGGATGTCCCAGAGGTTGTAGAAGCTTTGCAGCCGTTCTTAGCCCAGATCGAAGACAAGAATTCATTACAGCCAAAGGTAAAATGCTAAGGGTAGTTGCCCTTCGAGTTCGGTCATAGCAAAAGCAACTTTAGCGTCCCCTCCCCGATCGCTAAAATACATAATTGGCTATGCCATATTTACTCTCGCCCCACTGAATTAATCAAAATTAACCTAATCTAGTTGATTGAAAGATGAAACCCAAATCGACCCCTTCTCAAGCAAACAACACATCCTTTTCTATGGATGATTTTGCCAAAGCCCTAGAAAAACACGACTTCAACTTTGAAAAAGGGCAAGTAGTACGGGGCAAAGCCTTTGAATACACCAACGATGGAGCCTATATTGACATTGGTGCAAAATCCTCTGCTTTTCTGCCTATTCAAGAAGTTACCTTAAAAGAAGTAGACGATTTATCCGCCCTGTTGCCTTTAGGCGAAGAACAAGACTTTTTAATTATCCGCGAGCAAGATGCAGACGGACAAGTCACAGTTTCTCTAAAGGAGCTGGAAATTAAACAAACTTGGGATAAGCTGGCCGAGATGCAGGAAAACACTCAATCAGTTCAAGTCAAAGTTATCGGCGTAAATAAAGGTGGCGTCACCGTCGATGTTCGCGGATTGCGCGGCTTTATCCCCCGAAGTCACCTAATCGAAAAAGATAATATGCCAGAACTAATCGGTCAAGCCTTAACCACCAGCTTTTTGGAACTAGATCGAACTCGCGACAAACTGGTACTTTCCCAGCGCTTAGCCAGTCAATCTGCCCGATTTAGCGAAATGGAACTAGGACAGCTGGTAGAGGGTAAAATTAGCAGTATCAAGCCCTTCGGGCTATTCGTCGATATGGGAGGAACCACAGGTCTGCTCCACATCAAACAGATCAGCCAAACCTATATCGAATCCCTCCCCAATTTCTTTCAGGTAGGTCAGCCCATTAAAGCAATGATAGTCGATCTTGACGAAGGAAGAAGCCGAATTTCCCTTTCCACCAGAGTTCTAGAAAATCACCCCGGTGAAATGCTAGAAAACATGGCTGAGGTAATGGCTTCAGCAGAAGCACGCGCCCAACGCGCCAGTAAAAATCTTTCAACTGCCAATTAAACTAGGGGCTAGGGGCTAGGGGCTAGGGGCTAGGGGAAGAGCAGGAGAGAGGGAGAGCAGGAGAGAATAACTAATGCCCTTTTGCCCAACAATACCTTCGCCAAGCCGAAAAATGGACTAATTTGTAGGTTGGGTTGAGGTACGAAACCCAAGGCATTTGTTGGGTTTCGCTTCACTCAACCCAACCTACAAAGAAATGGCGAAGGTATTGCCCAAAAAAACCAGGTTTTCGACCACAAGTGTTGGAGAGCAAACTTGGTATTACTTGCTTGGATAGACCTAACAAAACAGGACTTTAAAAAGGTAGATAAATCATGGCTCAAGAAGATACGCGCTTAACCCTACAAGACATATTTGACGCAAATTACTATCGACTAAACAATCCAGACTTAGCTCAACTTAGCGATGATGAAGCATTTAACCACTTACAAGTATACGGTTTTATAGAAGCAGATCGCGGTCTCACATCAAGACTCAGATTTTCACCGTTTGTTGACTTTGAGTACTATCGAACTAATAACACAGACGTTTCAGGTAGGTTCGGAAACCAGCTATTAGTACAGCAGTTTTTAAACGAAGGTCTTTTCCAAGGACGGTCTTTTTCCCCCGTAGTAGATCTAAATTTATATCGCTCTCGTAACGCCGATCTGAACAATTTAGACAACAACCAATTATTGAGTCATCTAATCGACTATGGGGTTTACGAAGGGCGAAGATTTTCACCCTTAGTCGATCTCAATTACTATCAGCAGAATAACCCCGATCTGGCTAGCTTCAACGACCTACAATTATTAGAACATTTTCTCACTACTGGTATACAAGATGGACGCCCGTTCTTACCTTTGTTTGATGTAAATTTTTACCGAGATAACAACACAGATTTGCAAAATTTAACCAACCGCCAATTATTAGATCATTTTGTAAACTTTGGTATAAATGACGGTCGCAGATTTACTCCATACTTCGATATCAACTCCTACCGAGAAAGCAACCCGGACTTGGCTGTAGCAGAGTTGACCAATCAACAATTGTTCAGCCATTTTCAAAGCCGTGGTTTGGATGAAAGGCGCAGATTTTCACCGTTCTTTGATGTCAACTACTACCTAGCTAACCAGCCAGACCTAAGAGCAGCGGGGTTGACCCCTCAACAAGCATTCGATCACTTTGTAAATATTGGTATAAACGAGGGACGGCGACCCTCCCTGATATTTGACCCAGTATATTATCTAGCCAACAACCCCGACCTAACCAGAAGAGGACTCACATACAGACAAGCGCTCGAACACTTTGAAACCACAGGTGTTAACGAGAGACGATCGGCCTCCATCTTCTTTGTGCCAAGATTTATAGAGCCGTTGATTCTCGGAACCATTCCAGATCAGATAAATCGACCTCAGTCACAAATACCGCAATTCAAATGGAATGTCCCGCCCAACGGTGTACTCACATACAGCTTTGTTACCACAGCCAGTGCTGGTTTGTACGAAGGGCCAGAATCCGGCATTAGGGAATTGAGCCCCCAAATTAAGAACAATATACGCAATATGCTGCAAGAGTATGACAACTTGCTGCCGATCGAGCTTGTGGAGGTTTCAGACAGACCTCCCAACTTCGGTCAGCTGCGGTTCATGTTTTCCGACGGGCCGATACAGTCGTCTCTTGACGGAAACGTCTTCGCCTATGCCTACTACCCCGGCGACCCCAACGACATTACCGGAACTCTTGCTGGCGACGTACATTTAACTAACAATACGAGTTTAGTAGATTTTTCAGGTGGGCCTGGGAGTTTCGGCTATGAGGTGATACTGCACGAAATCGGTCATGCTCTAGGTTTGCAACACCCCTTTGATGATAACCCCCTAGTAGATGATGGTGAGCCAGTTCTCCCTGGAGGGAGGGATAACAATAGCAACACAGTAATGACCTACAACTTGTTCCCCGGAACATACACTGGTTCCCCTGCAAGCACACCGATGGCCTATGATATCCGTGCTTTGCAGTTAATCTATGGTGCCAGTTATTTCAACGATGGGGATACAGTCTATAGGTTTGATGCCAACAATTTTATCGGGCTAAACGAATCAAATGGGCAAAATGGCGTAAAGCAAACAATCTGGGATGGTGGCGGAATTGATACATTTGACTTTTCAGCCTTACAATCCACACTATTCGGTTATTACTTTGACATGAATGAAGGAGGTTACAACACCACACAACTTGCGCTCAATGGAGCAACCTATCAAAATCAGTTCGGTACATTTACTACTAACAGCTTTGGCACAACCATTGGTTTTGGGTTTGAGCTAGAAAACTTGATAGGTTCTCAAGGCGATGATGAAATATTGGGAAACAATTTCTCCAACAACATTGTAGGCGCAGCAGGCAATGACACGATTATAGCTGCCCGTGGTGCAGATATATTAAGTGGTGGCAGCGGATCTGATATATTTATACTGGCTCCCGATGACGGGGGGTCAAGTCCGGCATCGGCTGACATCATTACAGATTTCACCGATGGTCAAGATCGGATTGGTTTAAGTGCTGGGCTGAGATTTGACCGCCTCAGTATCACTCCAGGCACCAACCCGAATGATACTTTTATCAGGGTAGCTAGCACTGGCGAATACTTAGCTATACTGGCAGGTGTTCCATCTTTTGCGATCGCTAATGCCGACTTCACACTTGTTTAGAAATGCCAAGGCAATAGCTGACAAAGGGCATATTGCCCAGTATCTCCCCAAGATCATCTCAAGTACAGGACTTACGCTCCAAACCCGGTTTCTTTGTTCTTTTGCCTAAGTCCTGAAGTACAGTTCGGCAAAATTTTTAACCAGTTTTCTCCATCAGGGGAGAAGCGGAGATCTAACTGGTTAATTGTTTCTGCCTCACAGTAAATGATTAAATCGACTTGATACCAGCTTGTATCTGCCAGGAAAAAAACTATGCCAACAACTGCTGCTGTACCCTTAAATACACAAGAAATATATGACGAGAATTTCTATCGAGCTTTTAACCCAGACTTAGCGAACTTAAATAGTCGAGATCTATACCAACATTTCCTGAATTTTGGTATAAACCAAGGTCGCAGATTCTCGCCTTTCTTCGATGTAAATTTCTACCGAGCTAGCAACCCCGAATTTACCAACTCAAACTTAACCAATAGACAACTGTTCGATAACTTTCTCAACCAAGGTCTGGCTAGCGGTCGCCAATTCTCACAATTTTTCGATCTAGATTTCTATCGAGCCAGCAACCGAGATTTGGCCAATTTAGACAATTTTGATTTGTTTCGGCACTTTAGAAACTTTGGTGTAGCCGAAGGGGTTCGTTCCTTCTCACCCGTGTTGGATCTAAATTTTTATCGAAACAATAACGCAGATTTAACAGGACTGAACTACAGACAATTGTTCGAGCAATTTCAACTTTCTGGACTAGCTCAAGGACGTGAGTTTTCACCCTATTTCGACTTCGATATATATCGCACCCGAAACGCTGACTTGCCAGTAAATGTCACAACAAATCAACAATTATTAGAAAACTTTCTTCTTTCTGGTATAGACCAGGGGCGTGACGCCTCACTGTTCTTTAATATCAGCGAGTATAGAGATAAAAACGCCGACCTATCCAGGCTTAGCAACAGAGAATTATTTGAGCATTTTCAAACCACTGGGTTACCTCAAGGTCGTCCTTTTTCCCTTTACTTCGATCTCAGTTTCTATCAGGACGGCAACCGAGACTTGGGTGCTATAAATAATAAACAATTGTGGGAACACTTTCAAAGCTTTGGTTTGAGAGAAGGTCGTTCTTTTTCACCATTTTTCGATCTGGAATTTTATCGCTCTAGAAACCCAGACCTCGACGAACTGAACAATAGAGAATTAGCAGAACAATTAATAACCGCTGGTCTGGATCAGGGGCGTCCCCTTTCACCGTTCTTCGATCTCAATTACTATCGAGCTAGCAACCCCGGACTGGATACACTGGAAAATAGAGAATCGTGGTTACACCTGCAAAACGTTGGTGTGCCTGGGGGGCTGGCTTTATCACCGTTTTTCGATCTAAATTTGTACCGAGCTAGCAACCTAGACTTGGCCAGTTTGGACAATGAGCAATTGTTTGAACACTTCCAAAATTTTGGACTGAATGAAGGACGAACATTCTCACCAGTAATTGACTTAAATGTCTATCGAAATAGCAACCCAGACCTGACTGGACTGAGCAATAGAGACTTATTTGAGATATTGGTAACTACTGGTATAGGTGGAGGAGGCGGAACTGCCGCTACCCAGTTTTTTGATCCCGATTTTTATCGAAGAAGTAACGCAGACTTAGCGAATCTGGACGATACCCAATTGTTGGAACACTTCCAGAATTTTGGACTGAATGAACCCCGTAAATTTTCACCATATCTCGATCTCGAATACTACGGAACTAATAACCCAGACTTGCTGACAGCGGGAGTAGATACGCGGCGGGAATTGTACGAGCATTTTCAACGTTATGGATTGAACGAAGGACGCCCATTTTCACAATTTTTTGATGTCAGATACTATCTGGATAACAACCCAGACCTGCGTGGAACGGGGATGAATTTTCAGCAAGCGTTTGCTCATTTTCAAAACTCTGGTGTGAATGAGGGACGCCGCCCATCAATCCTATTTAACCCGGTCTATTACTTAGCCAACAATCCCGATTTGGCTGCCAGAGGAACCACGTTCAAACAAGCGTTTGAGGATTTTCAACTTAGGGGTTTCCAACTGGCACGTCCGGCGTCAGTTTTGTTTACTCCAAATGACATCGCTCCCTTAGTTGCGCCACCGGGTCGAGACTCGGAGGGGCCAGTAGCTCAATGGCTTCAAAATGCAGCAAAATGGGGTGACATCCCTGCTAATGGCATCCTCACCTATAGCTTTGTTAGCACTGCGAGTGCATTTTTGTACGAAGGGCGGGAGACTGGGATTAGGGAAGTTTCTGAGGCAGTTAAAAACAACGCTCGCGATATTTTGCGAAAGTATGACGAAGTGATGGGCATCAATGTGATTGAGGTTCCAGACAACCCTCCCAATGTCGGTCGCATCCGGCTCATGCTTTCCGATGGGCCGGCCGCTCAGAATAGAGCAGGCTATGGCTACGCGCCCTCAGATGTTGCAGGTTCGGGTATCGCCGGTGACGTGCATTTAAATGCCGGAGTCGATTTCGCTCAGGGTCCTGGCAGTTTTAACTACGAAACTTTGCTTTCTATCATCGGTACTGCTCTGGGTTTGGAATTTCCCGACAGACAAAGAGAAGGCACCGATTTTGAGCCAATTCTTGCCCTGGGCAAGGATAACGATACAAACACCGTAATGACCCGGAACAATTCTCCCACTACATACACAGGCTCATTTGCAAGTACGCCGATGTCCTATGATATCCGTGCTTTGCAGTACCTCTACGGTGCGGGTTATTTAAACAGCACGGATACAACTTATAGGTTTGACTTCAACAATTTTATTGGGCTAAATCAGAGCGGCGGGAGAAATGGAGTAAAGCAGACAATCTTCGATAGTGGCGGAATTGATACGTTCGACTTTTCCGCACTCCCATCGATTTCATTTGGTTATTACTTTGACATGAATGAAGGGGGTCAAAACACAACTCAGCTTGCTCTTAACGGAGCTACCTATTCTGTTCCCAATCCCAATAGTACCGAAACGGTACCCCTGCCTCCCATCGTCTTGAATACTAACAGCTTTGGCACGACCCTTGGTTTTGGCTTCGAGCTGGAAAACCTGATAGGTTCTCAGGGCAATGATGAAATATTGGGCAACAATTTGTCCAATAACATTTCAGGCGGAGGAGGCGATGACCGGATTAACAGCGCTTCTGGTAGAGATATATTAAATGGTGGGCCTGGAAACGATATTTTCGTAGTGGCTCGCGGCCAAGGCAGTCTTAATCCAGAAATGATTGACACTTTTACTGATTTCACGGATGGTCAGGATAGAATTGGTTTAGCTCTCGGTCTGACATTTCCCGAAATCAGGATTGTCCCAGGCACTAACCCGAACGATACTTTCATCCGGCTTGCTAATACTGGGGAGTACTTGGCGGTGTTGACTGGTGTTCAATCTGCCACCATTACCGTGAGTGACTTTACTGCTGTTTGAGAATACGGGTCTTTCGGAATTATTATGCTAATGTTGTTCAAAATAAACATTTTGTAGGGCACGGCGTCATCAATATGTCGGTCATAGCAAGAGCTTAATTATGCCGTGCCCCTACTACGACCGCATATTTGACCCGAAAGAACCAAACAACTAACAACTAGCTAATAATCAACGCCAACTTTTGTATCTGCGAGGAAAGATTTATGTTTCCACCTGTTGTGTTGCCGTTAACTATACAAGAAGTATATGACGAAAGTTTTTATCGAGCTAACTATCCAGAGTTGGCTAATTTGAATACCAGAGAAGTAGAACGGCACTTACTTAGCACTGGTATTCCGCAAGGACTTAGATATTCGCCATTTTTTGATGTTAGTTATTATCGCAGTAACAATCCCTCATTGAGCAACTTAGACAATGCGGGATTATTAAACCATTTTCTCGGTACTGGGGTTGCCGAAAGGCGCAAATCTTCTGCATACATCGATCTGGATTTTTATCAAGCTAGTAACCCAGACCTGGTGGAATTGGATAACGCACAATTATTTGTGCATTTGAAAAATTTGGGTTTGGCTGAGGGGCGTAGCTTCTCTCCGGCATTCGATTTGAATTCCTTCAGAGCTAGCAATTCCAACTTTGCGGGGCTGGACAACCAACAACTGTTCGAGCAATTCCAACTTTCTGGTATCTCTGTTGTACCATCCAGGAACTTGCCTCAGTTGTTCGATGTGGAATTTTACCGAAGTGCCAACCCACAATTCGCACAAGATGCAGATTTGACAGACGATGGTGGGATTACCGATGCAGAATTGGTGGAACATTTCCAAACTACTGGTTTGGCTCAAGGACTGAGGTTTTCGCCATTTTTCGATGTGCGCTACTACCTGGAAAACAACCCTGATTTGATTGGGGGATTTGGTACTCAGGGATATAGCCAAGCTTTGGATCATTTTCAACAGCGGGGGGTGAACGAGGGACGGCCTTTTTCGCAGTTTTTTGATGTCAAATACTACCTGGATAATAACCACGACCTGCGGGCAACCGGGATGAACTTTCGGCAAGCCTTCGATCACTTTCAAAACTTTGGTGTGAATGAGGGACGCCGCCCATCGCTGCTATACAATCCGGTCTATTACTTAGCTAACAGCCCCGACCTGTTTGCACAACAATACACTTTCACAGAAGCGTTTGAGCATTTTCAACTCAACGGTTTCCGAGAAGCGCGGACAGCCTCAATTTTGTATAATCCGGATGACATTGCTCCGTTGCTTCAGCCACCGCTGGGAACTGAACTAGACGACCCCATCTTAATTCCTGATTGGCTTGAACAAGTAGCTAAATGGGGAGATATTCCTGCTAATGGTACGCTGACCTATAGCTTTGTCACTACTGCCAGTGCTTTTTTGTATGAGGGAACGGAGACTGGCGTTCAGGAAGTGAGCGATGGTATTAAGAACAATGTTCGCGGCATCATAAAACAGTATGATGACGTTATTGGCATTAATTTAGTTGAGGTTCCAGACAGACCTCCCAATGTTGGTCGGATACGAATCATGCTTTCCAATGGGCCAGCAGATCGCGGTACAGGTGGCTATGGCAATCAGCCTTCGGATTCTCCCGGTAACGGTATTGCTGGTGACATACATTTAGGGACTGGAATCAATTTTGGGGCAGGCCCAGGCACTTATGGCTACCAAGCTTTGCTGTTTCTAGTTGGTGCTGCTTTGGGTTTGGATGATTACACCGTAAGAAAGACAGAAGCGCAGGGCGGTCTAGTCACCGGTGATACGCCTTTTGGGCCGATTGTCCCCTTTGGCAAGGATAACAATACCAACACCATCATGAGTAAGACTACTGTTCCCGGTAGATACAATGGGAGATTTGCAAGTACGCCAATGTCTTATGATATTCGTGCTTTGCAGTATCTCTATGGGGGCAGTTATGTTAACAACGGGGATACTTTTCACAGACTTGATGGCAGCAATATTCTCCAAAAGCGGACTATTTGGGACAGCGGTGGTGTTGATACGCTAGACTTTGCGGGGTTGCCAGTTTTGGAGCCGCAGAATCGCATTAACAATTTTGACTATTACTTTGATATGAATGAGGGGGGTCACAATACGACGCAGGTTGCCCTGAATGGAGCGACTTATTCCATTCCTAATCCCGGCGGTACTACAGAAGCGCCTCTTCCACCTACTATATTGAGGACTGACGACTACGGCACAATTATTGCTTTTGGATCGGAAATTGAAAATCTGCTGGGTTCTGAGGGTAATGATGAAATATTGGGCAACAATTTGCTGAATAACATTACAGGCAATGGAGGCGATGATAGGATAACGGGTTCGGCTGGTAAGGATACATTAACTGGTGGTTCTGGAGCGGATACTTTCGTATTTGCGGCTGGTGATGGCAGTCGGAATTTGCCAGACGCTGATGTTATTATTGATTTCCAGGATGGTGTGGATAGGATTGGTTTGGCGCTTGCTTTGCCGTTTGGGGCTCTCAGTATTATTCAGGGTTCTGGTGCGAATGCAAATGATACTTTGCTGCGGATTGCTAGTAGTGGCGAATATTTGGCTGTGTTGACTGGTGTTCCGGTGGGGGCGATTAACTCTGCGGATTTCATTTCGGTTTAGAAGTGCGATCGCTCTTAATTAGGACTAAAGCCCCTGGCACATAGAGTAGGGTGCGTCAGAGGCACAAACCCTTATTCTATCGATGTATAACGAAAGTCTGACGCACCCTACAAGTTGATTTAAGTGTGACGAGTGCGATCGCTCTTAATGTAGGGTGGCCAATCTCCACCCTACGTAATAAGAATTGTTAATTTTTCTGGCCTGTGTCTCTGTTCTCTGAGCATAGGTGCGATCGGGTCAGTTATACCAAATCCGCTTGCATAACCCCTTTTTGACCCGACGACTAAAGTCGCGGCTACACAAACAAAGCCCGCCTGCGCGGGCTTCAAGAAAAAGGGGGTAGTTAACCCAGATTTGGTATTATACCTTGGATTGGGTGAACACCGACAGGAAATAACCTATGCCCGTAGAATTATTTGATGCTAATTATTATCGATCGGTTAATCCAGATTTAGCTAACTTGGATGAGACACAGGCCCGATCGCACTTCCAGAACTTTGGTTTAGCCGAAGGACGACAATTTTCACCATTAGTTAATCTTAACTTTTATCGCTCCAACAACCTCGACCTGGCAAGAGCGGGTTTAACTACTAACCGCCAACTATTCGATCACCTGCAAAACTATGGTATAGCCGAAGGAAGGAAATTTTCACCGTTAGTAGATCTTGAGTTCTATAGATATAATAACCCTGACCTGACGCTAGTAAGCTCGCAAGGCGACAGCCTACTATTTGAACATCTGCAAAAAAATGGTTTAGCCGAAGGACGGCGATTTTCGCCTTTTTTCGATGTCAACTTCTACCTTTCTAACAACCCAGACTTAGTTGCAGCCGATTTTAACAATAAGCAGGCGTTTGAGCATTTTCAAGAGTCCGGCATAGCTGAGGGACGCCACGCTTCAGTTCTGGTTTTATTCGATGCGGGATATTATCTATCCCAAAATCGACAGTTGGTTGCAGCAGGTATTAATAATAATCAAAAAGCTTTTGAACACTTCCAAAGCTATGGCTATGCTGAAGGACGCCGTTCGTCACCTTTGTTCGATCGCAATGGCATAGAAGCGTTGGTGGGATATTCTCCTGCTAGGTGGAATGTTCGTGAAGGTGGCACGCTTACATTCAGTTTTGTTACTGCTGCAAGTGCTTCTGACTACAGAGGTTCAGAAACAGGGGTTGGGGAATTGAGCGTGGCGATTAAGAATAATATCCGCAATATTTTGTACAATTTGTACGCGCCAATTCTTCCCTTCAATTTGGTGGAGGTTCCAGATACAGATGCCAGTCACGGTCAGATCCGATTCATGTTTTCTAATGGAGACGATGTGCCAGGTTTTTATGCCTATACTTATGAACTTGGCTTTGACGATCTTGATGGTGACGTGCATTTAAGCCACAATTTTGAAAGCGGATCGATTAATGCTTTTTCAGGTAGCGCTGGCAGCTACGGATACGCAACTTTGATTCACGAAATCGGTCATGCTTTTGGTTTGAAACATCCCGGTAATTACAATGGCGAAAGCGGTGAGGGGCGATCTCCATTTCTTCCTTATGGGGAAGATAACAACATGAATACGGTGATGACCTACAACGATTCTTTGTTTGACTCTTCGCCAAGTACGCCGATGGCTTATGATATACGCGCTTTACAGTATCTCTATGGTGCTAATAGTTTCAATAATACTGATACAATTTATAAATTCGATCGCAGCAATTTCCTAAATCAAAAGAAGGCAATTTGGGATAGTAATGGTATTGATACCCTCGATTTTTCGGTGCAGCTGCCCAACGAAAGCTATTACTATTTTGATATGAATGAGGGCGGTCATCTGACGACTGGGGATGCTAGAAATGCTGGGTCATATTCGGCACTGGGCGATCGCACTTTCGCTACTTACAGGCCCGATCGTTACGCTACTGCGATCGCTTATGGCACTATCATCGAAAACCTGATTGGTTCCCAAGGCAATGACTATATTATCGGTAACCAAGCCGATAATCTGATTAGGGGTGAAGCTGGCTACGATATTCTCGTCGGTGGCGCTGGTGCGGATACTTTGGTAGGTGGCGGCGATAGCGATACTTTTGTGCTGACTCCAGCAGGTGGTGCTGCCGATATTATTATGGATTTTATTGATGGTCAGGATCGGTTAAGTCTACAGGGTGGTTTGACTCCAAATTCTCTAACTTTTACTCAGGGAACGGGTGACAATGGGAATAATACTTTTGTCCAAATCGCTGGGAACGATGAACTTTTGGCGGTGTTGGTAGGTGTAAATGCGAGTGCGATCGGTGTTGCTGATTTCACTTCAATTTAGCAGGCGAACTTCTAATTTTAATAGACATCTCCAGAAATTCAAAGTGCGTTACCTAGAACCCTTGTAGAGACGTTGCATGCAACGTCTCTACATTCTTTGAAAGGAGATGTCTAATAGTCATTCTTAAGTTTTGCCGTTTGGATTTTCGCAATTTGCTTGGGTGCTACTATCCGCTCGTAGAGGCGAATTGCTTCGGCAAATTTATTATTACTGTTCTTAATTTTACCCATCTTTTGGTAAGTCAATCCCATCTGAAAGTAAGCATCAGCTAGTTCAGCTTTTGCTCCTATTTTATCTAAAATTTTTATAGCTTCCTCATGATTTGCCAAAGCTTTTTCAAAATTATTTATATTTCGATAAAGACCTGCTAACCCATTTAGAACTTGACCTTTGTTCTGGATAACGTTACCTGATTCAACAAAAGATATAACTTTGTCAAACATTTCCAAAGCTTTTTCATTTTCTCCCAAATTACTATATACTAAACCAGACCACAACGAGCTATATATAAATATCCACCATGTAGTTTTCATGCTGGGTGGAAGTTCATTGTAAGCTTTATCAGCCTTTTCTAGCAAAGCATATGTTTTTGGTTTGTCGTATTCCGCAGATTCTCTATCTGAGTGCAAAACTGCGAGGCCGAACCAAGACAATATTGCAAATATATGAAAAACAGTACCTAATGTATTTTCTACAGTTTCTTCATAATATTTTATGGCTTCTTGAGTTTCTCCGAGTGCTACTTTACAAGTACTTATGGCAAATACAACTCCTACCTCACGTCTCTTAAGTTCAAACCTGAATTGTTCGGAGTTATCGGTTTGAGGCAGCGATTCTTGACACTTAATCGCTTTTTCTCTCGAATCATAATAAAATTTAAGAGCGTTGTGCAGATCGCCTGAACGATGATAATGTCCACCCAAGTCACCGCAAAGTACGGTTAAATGGTATTCATTAGAAATATTGTTAATCAAGAACTTGACTACAGAAATTATGTTTTCTATTAAACCTAGCCTATTAAAGGAGTGACTGAGGGGCTCTTTTTCTCCCGTGTCTTGGGAGTTAATTTCTCTCTCTTTTAAGATTACTTCGCAAGCTAGATCGAATTGATTTATATCTTTGTAGTGATAATAAGCTTCCAAAGCTTTCCGTGCATCTTCTACAGTTTCAACTATTTTAACACTCTGTGTCCAAAATTCTGCTGCTTTGCAGTTGACTGGTTCCCAGTCTTCGCTTGTTCTTAACCGAGCTTTAGCTTCTGCCCGAATTACTGGATGCAGCCAGTGTTCTCCCTTTAAAAAATCTAATAAAGAGCGATCGCGCAAGGATTTAACTACCCGCCTGCGTCTTTGCTCTGGCACATCCCACAGCAAATGCAAAACTCCATCTTCTAATACCGACCGCACATCTTGATAGCGATAGCATCCCAGACGACAGAGAAGTTGATAAGCTTCCGGGTCAATTTGTTGCAAACGGTTGAACTGACTGACAACTAAATCTTTCAAGTCGTTTTCAATCAACAAGTCCTCTTTAATTATTTGCCAATAATACTCTATATCACCTTGCCAATCTGTTTGGATTGCGCCGCTGATGATGTGCATAGCTTTCGCATTGCCTTTATAGGCTTTGTGGATCGCACTCAACACTTCTCTCAAGGCAAGAGAATCGGTTGTTATATTGCGGCTGTTAAAAAAGTGTTCCCAAGCAGATAGCTCCAACGCTGACAAGCGATAGTGCTGAAACATCACCGCCGCTTCACCCAATCGCTCGCGGCTCGTAATCAGGGTAACGCAATTAATGCCGGGGTCAGCCAACACTCTTAATAATTCTACGTAGTCACGGTGAGGGGCAATAAATTTGCCATCTTTATCCAAAGCTGGTTCCAGGTTATCAATTAACACTGCAACTTTTTTAGTCTGCTCTCGCAACTTTTGCCTGAGACGCTCTAGGGTGACGCCGAAATCTCCTGCTGGCTCCTCGTTAAAGTGTTGTCTTAGCCATTCCTCAACTACCTTTTTGGCGCTGGTGATGTTTTCGGTCTCTTTACCCATCCAGAGATCCAAAATCAAGTCAAACCTGCCACTGTTGATGAAGTACCAGCATAGCAGTGTCTTGCCTATACCACCCTCACCCTGAATCAGTATAATTTTAGCTCTTTGGTCGAGCATAGTGTTGAGATCTGCGATCGCTTTGTCACGTCCAACAAAATTGCGATCGTTAAATATGATTTCTTCTACTTCTGGGTTTGGATAATACTCAGGAATGGCTGAGTTTTGGGCATCTGCTGGGGAGGCCACTCCAAATTGCTTTTCTAAGCTCTGCCCTTCCCGTTCTTTGTTTACGGCTGCCAGAGAGGCTCGCCACCGCCGTTCCAGTGCGGCTTGAAAATTCGTTTTACTGACTCTTTCCTCTAATACTTCTGTGAGTAGCTTCCATAATTTCGGCCCAATGTCTTGTTTTAGGTATGTTTCTGTATAGCCACAATCGGCGGCAATCTCGTGATACTTCTTTCCTTGCCAAGAGCCTCTGAGTATAACGACTTCAACGTCTCTCAGGTGAACCTTTTTTTTGGTAAAAACTGCCGAATCTAAAACTTTAAACGCTTCTTCAAAGTCCATTGGTTCTCTCTGTTTGTGCCAGTTTTGATAACTTGCTATTTCAGTATAACCTGATTTTTCCTGAACTTTCCTGAACTTTACCGATCTTACATGAATTTATCTGCCTTTTTCACTTAATTCAGTCAAAGCAACTGCTTAACTTATCCTTATCGACACTTACTGTTCGATGTCACACACTGTTGATATGGGAAGGTTACGGACTTAGAAAATTGATTCAGGCAAGAAGGGGTACATAGGTATGTTGATAGCGTTTATTGAAAATTTGAATAGCAAAAAAAATTCTGCTTTTGCCAGTCCTCTACTTGAGTAAGACATCGGAAAGCTCAATTATGGAATCTTCACATTATCAACATCTAAAACACACAATCGGGTGATGACATCGACGAAAAGTTCATTTTCTTTTGCTGTAATTCGTAAAATTAGTCATTAGGGCCAATACCATGAACCTCACAACTGCCAACGATCTCAATCCAACTTCTATGAGCGACCTGAACTCTCCGGAACATTTGCCAGAAAACTACGACTCTAAAACTTTGACTCAACTTTTGCTAGAGGAACTGAGGGCGTCAGTCGGTTGCCAATCCTTGCAAGTTAAGGGGGTGGCTTCCCGAATGGCGCTGGAAGTAGAACGGGTTTGCCGTAAGAGTTCCCGCATCCAAAGTTCCGGTCAAATCCGCTCCTGGCAGCTCACCTTGGGGCGTCATAGGTTGGAAAAGTGTCTGTCCTATTACCGCTTAGGGCCTAAACAGGGTCGCGTTGAACTGCATAGCAACCTCAGCGCGATCGTCTATCGATACATAGCACTGCCGCAATCTCAGTTGGGCTTTCAAGGGCGCACTAACCTGATTGAAGACTTCCTGCAAGAGTTTTACATAGAGTCTTTTAAAGCTTTTCGGCGCGAAAACGAGATGGCAGAAGACTATAAGCCGCGCACTCAATTGGAATTGGCTGAATATACGGCATTTACCGAACATTATGCCAAACGACGGATTACTTTGCCGAGGGGTAATACCCAGCAGCTGATCGTGCTGCGAGCCCAAGCGTTTGTCAAACGCCAACCTGCTGAGACGGCGCTGGATATCGAACTGGCGGTGGAAATGCCCAAGGGAGACCAAGATCAGACGGGTATGCAGTCATCGCTGATGCAGCAGCTGCGATCGCAGATTGTTGCTGAAACAATTGACCCATCGGAAGGGGTGTTGCGCGATCGCGTCATCTCGGAACTTTTGGAATATCTAGAGTCTCAAGATCAATCAGACTGTGTGGATTACCTAGTCTTAAAACTCCAAGACTTGGCAGCCCCAGATATTGACGCTATTCTCGGTCTAACGCCCCGCGAGCGCGATTACCTGCAACAGCGCTTTAAGTACCATGTGGAAAAATTCGCTCGCGTCTCCCACTGGAAACTCGTACATCAGTGGTTAGGAGCAGATATCGATCAAAAACTGGGAATGTGTTCCCAGCAGTGGGAAACGTTTTTCGATCGACTTTCCCCCCAACAACAGCAGCTATTGCATCTCAAACAGGATCGCAAGCTGGACGAGGAAATTGCCAAAGCCCTCAAAATGACGCCCAAACAGGTGCAAAAGCACTGGATGAATATGTTAGAACTCGCCTGGAAGGTTCGCAACTCCGAAACCCAGAAGCCCAAAGCTTTAGGTAACAGGGTCGGTTCTTGTTCATTATCCGTAGCTGTTGGGAGCAAGGATAAGCTTGTAGCGTAGCTAAGTAGGTGGGCATAATTAAATGTAAAACTCCAGGCCCTTAGAAACCCGGTTTCTCCAAGAAACCGGGTTTCTGGGAGTTCAGCTTAATTTGTAGGTTGGGTTGAGGCACGAAACCCAACAATTGCGTTGGGTTTCGCTCACTCACGCTCAACCCAACCTACAAAGAAATGGCTCCAGGCCCTTAGAAACCGGGTTTCTTCAAAATTTGCTCGATCGCACGATTTGCCTGCGATCCATAACCGCCACCAAACAAATTAAAGTGATTGAGAATCTGGTATAAGTTGTAGAGCGTTTTGCGCTCCTCATAGCCCGGATCTAGAGGCCAAGCTTCGTTATAACCGCCATAAAAGGCTGGTGGGAAACCGCCAAACAATTCAGTCATAGCGATATCCACTTCGCGATCGCCATAATATAGTGCAGGGTCAAAAATCACCGGCTCATCTGATGTTGTAATCGAGGCATTACCCGACCACAAATCGCCATGTACCAAAGATGGTTGAGGTTGATGACTCGCCAGCAGTTCTGGAATAGCTTTGAGTAAACGCTCTCCCTGGCTAAAGCTACCACCCCGTCGAGACGCCAATTTTAGTTGATAGCCAATCCTGTGTTCGCCAAAAAACTCTGCCCAATCAGATTTCCAAGTATTAATCTGGGGCGTTGAACCGATCGTATTATTCCTGTCCCAGCCAAAGCCTTTACTGCTAAAGGCTTTGTGCATCGCCGCCATCTGACGCCCCATCTCTGACCAAGCACTCGTTCCACCTTTACCACCGAGTTCGAGCCATTCTAATACTATGTAGGCAGACCCGTCCGCAATTCCCCAGCAAATTGGTTTAGGAATGCGGATAGTGTGCGTTTCCCACATTTGTTGCAGTCCTAGCGACTCTGCCTCAAACATATCAACTTGGGACGCTTGGTTGAGCTTGGCGAAATAGGTGCTAACACCATCGCTAATGGCGTAGCCTTGATTGATACAGCCGCCACTTACCGATCGCCTGTGCTGAGTGTGAAATTCTTTGCCAGTCACCTGGGTAATATGAGCATCAATTTGTTTCCACATGATGAGAAATTTTAACGAAGACAGGACTACGCGCACGGAGTCAAAGAAATTTTGAGCTTTTAGACCGCGTAGGCGGTCTTCGTTCGTGTAGCCGCGCCTTTAGGCGTTAGGCTGGGTAATATGAGCATCAATTTGTTTCCACATGATGAGAAATTTTAACGAAGACAGGACTACGCGCACGGAGTCAAAGAAATTTTGAGCTTTTAGACCGCGTAGGCGGTCTTCGTTCGTGTAGCCGCGCCTTTAGGCGTTAGGCTGGGTAATATGAGCATCAATTTGTTTCCACATGATGAGAAATTTTAACGAAGACAGGACTACGCGCACGGAGTCAAAGAAATTTTGAGCTTTTAGACCGCGTAGGCGGTCTTCGTTCGTGTAGCCGCGCCTTTAGGCGTTAGGCCCACCATCTGGCTTAAGGACTACCACACCATAGGCATCATTAGACAAATACCGCTCGGCAGCAAGTTGAAGATCCACTTCATCTAGGGTTTGAATGCGAGCTGGGTAATTCAGAGATGGTGCTAAATCTCCCACCAGCGATTGATAGTAGCCATACATTCCGGCCCGATCGCTTGGCGTTTCGTTAGCAAAAACAAACCGATTCGCCACTTGTGTGCGGACGCGGGCAATTTCCGCTTTGGTAACTGGTTCTGTTTGCAGAGTTCGGATGTGTTGCGCGATCGCAGCTTCTACTTCCTCTATATTTTCCACCGGCAAGTGAGCTGAAATCTGAAACGTACCCTGAAACTGATAAGTCATATTGCTGGCAGAAATATTGGTAGCTAACCGCCGGTCTTCACGCAAATCGCGCACTAGCCGCGATGTCCGCCCTTGCCCTAAAATTGCCGCTATCACATCCAGCGGATATGTTTGGTTTAACTGAGTCAACCCCGGTACTCGCCAAACCATTATCAGCCGTGCTTGCTGTAGGCTTTGATCAATATACTCGCGACGAACAATTTCTTTAAAAGGCTGTTCTGGCTGGAACGTAGGGCGATCGACTGCCCCAGATTGAATAGGGGCTAGGTATGACCTGCCCCTACCCTGCATAAATCCGTCTGTGACAATATCAATTAATTCTTTAACCGGGAGATTACCTACTACTACGGCAGTGATCGACTGAGGTTGATACCAATCGGCATGGAAATCGCGCATCTGCTGAGGGATAAGCCCTTCAATTACCGATGCTGGGCCTAAGACTGGGCGACGGTAGGGCAGTTGGTCAAAGGCGGTTTCGATCGATCGCTGATAAGTCCGGCGGCGGGGGTTATCTTCTGCACGACGAATTTCTTCTAAAACTACCGATCGCTCCCGTTCAAACGCTTCGTCTGGAATGTTGGGGTTAAGCACTACATCTATCTGCAATGGTGCCAAAGCCGCAAAATCTTTAGGAGACGATGTGATGTAAAAGTGAGTGTAATCCTGACTGGTAGCGGCATTGGTGACAGCGCCTCGCTCTTCAACGTACCGTTCAAACTCACCGCTTGCCAGTCTGTTGGTTCCCTTAAAAACCATATGTTCCAAAAAATGAGCCATGCCATTGATCTCATCCGATTCAACAGCTGAGCCAACGTTGACCCAGAGACTCAGGTTCACGGCTTCCACAGGCATCTGTTCGGCCACAATTGTCAGACCGTTAGGTAGTCGGCAGACTGTGGGGGCGTTTAGCGGCGGAGATTTGAGCAGGGTTGATGTCATGTGTTGTTACAGTTTTAGTCGCTGTTACTTCTCCTATATTAATCGTTACGGTTCTTAATCTGCTCTGGTAGATACACGGAAAGCATTGACGCTATGCAGAATCCGTCACTTGCGATCGCAAATATTGCCGTCATCGGTAGAGTAACATACGATCGAATTATTACAAATTGTAAAGTTTATATTCATGCCAGACAGTTTGATTGGGAAGAGCAAATCTCCCACTGTGGCGATCGTTGGTGCAGGAATTGGCGGTCTCACGGCAGCAGCGCTACTCGCTCATCGCGGTTACCAAGTGCAGGTTCTCGAACAAGCCTTAGTACCCGGAGGATGCGCTTCTACCTTTAAACGAAAAGGATTTACCTTCGATGTCGGTGCGACTCAGGTTGCTGGACTGGAACCGGGCGGCATTCATCACCGCATCTTCTCGGAATTAGAGATTGAGATACCAGCGGCGACACCCTGCGATCCAGCTTGTGCTGTATTTCTGCCGGGTGAAACGGAGCCAATTAACGTCTGGCGCGACCAAGAGCGATGGCAGGCGGAACGGCAGCGACAGTTTCCCGGTAGCGATCGCTTCTGGCAGCTGTTGGCAAATCTGTTCCGCTACAGTTGGGCCTTTCAATCTCGCGACCCGGTGTTGCCACCCCGTAACTTGTGGGATTTGTGGCAGTTGACAAAAGCGGTTCGTCCTGATACAATACTAACCCTGCCTTACACTTTTTTGACGGTTGGCGATGCTTTGCGGATATATGGGCTGGGTGATGATCGGCGCTTGAGAACGTTTCTGGATTTGCAACTAAAGCTCTACTCTCAGGTGGATGCTGAAGAAACTGCTTTGCTATATGCTGCTACTGCTTTGGGTGTTTCTCAAGAACCTCAAGGATTGTATCATCTTGTGGGTAGTATGCAGGTGTTGAGCGATCGCCTCGTGGAAGCCCTAGAGCGAGATGGCGGTAAGCTGTTAATGCGCCACAGCGTTGAGCATATTTATGTGGAAAACGGAAAAGCTACTGGCGTCCGTATCCGCGATCGGAAAACTGGTGAGGTTTGGATTCAATCGGCTGACTACGTTGTAGCAAATGTGACTGTGCAAAATTTGGTGCAGTTGTTGGAGGGGGAAGAAAACGAACCGCCAAGACGCCAAGGAAGAAAAGAAGAAGAGAAGAAGATCGGCGCAATTCCCAATTCCCAATTCCCAATTCCCAAGGGTTATTCTCGTCGGGTAGATAAATTACCTTCAGCGTCGGGAGCTTTTGTGGTTTATCTGGGGGTGGAAGAAAGTGCGATTCCGCCTGGATGTCCGCCTCATCTACAATTTTTGTACGATCTGTCAGGGCCCTTGGGGGAAAACAATTCTTTGTTTGTCTCGGTAAGTCATCCTGGAGATGGTCGCGCCCCAGATGGTAAAGCAACTATTACGGCTTCTTCTTTTACGGATGTTAGACAGTGGTGGAATTGTCTTAATTATGATGATTTGAAGGATAAATATACTGAGGAAGCGATCGCTCGTCTCTCTCAATTTTTTCACCTTACCCCAGAAACGATCATTCACGTGGAAGCGGCGACACCTCGCACTTTTGCTCATTTTACAGCACGCGATCGCGGTATTGTGGGCGGCATCGGTCAAAGAGTATCCACTTTTGGCCCGTTTGGGTTTGCCAATCGCACTCCCATCAAGCATCTCTGCTTAGTAGGCGACTCGACTCATCCCGGTGAAGGTACTGCTGGCGTCTCTTACTCAGCTTTAACTGTCGTCCGACAAATTGAGGCTGACTCGTCTCGACGGTTTACTTAAGAAAAAGCTACCGAATTTACAGAATTTAATACTACTTCCTTCCCGCCACAAGATTATCTATTTAACGAACCACGTTCACTCTTCGTGCGCCTTCGCGCATAGACACGATAGCGAAGCGAAACGCTTCTTCGTTTTAGGACACGAAGGAAGAAGAAAGAAGAAGATACATAGTTTTGTAGCGGGAAAGGAGTAATTCTCAATTTTTGTTGGTGTTGTTTAGTCTTGAGCCGACTTCTTAGCTAAGTCACCGAAACAATTGCTCAAGATGAAGCTGAATATATTGAAATTGCTGTTAAATTAGGCTTGAATCGACCGTGGCGAGAAAGTATTGTGGAACAAATGAACCAGCGCCACTGTTATCTCTACGATGACAAAGTTTGTGTAGCAGCGCTGGAGGAATTTTATCAACGTGCTGTTCAGGATTGAAAATTTGAGATTTGAGATTTCAGATTGAAATTTGGATTTAAAATTTGCAATCTGAAATCTTAAATTTGCCATTTCTTAAGGAACTGTGGCTGGTGGAGGACTTGACTCATCCGAGGGAACGAAGTTTGGAGGTGGGCTAGTTTGCTCTGGGGGTGGTGCAACAGGTTCTGGTGGTGGTGCAACAGGTTCTGGACTTGGTAGATCTGGAGGATTCAAGATATTTTGCCAGACATCAATCTGCGCTCTTGCTTCTGCATAGGCGCTAGTACGATCGGGAATTGTTTTAGCAATGGCGATCGCACCCGCTAAGTCATAAGTAGCCCGGTCTTGCGCTAGACTCAGCATTTGATAGCTCCATTGATTAATAGCATCCTCAGCTTCGGCTCGCAACGGGCTAGAGTTAGGTACTTGCTTTGCCAATCGAATCGCCATCGCCAAAGTATCTGGCGTTCTTTGACTCCCTAATCGACGTGCCTCCTGCAAATTTTGCTGAGCCTGAATTTGCGCTTGCCAATCCACCATCGCAGCTTGCGCCTCAGCAGATAAAGCCCTTCCTGGTCTAATCTGAGCAGCCGTAGCAATAGCATCCACAAGATTACCAGCACCAGCTAATTGCCTTGCTCGATCCAGATAAGGCTGGTCTTGAATTCGCTGAATCTGGGCAGTCCACTGCCGAACTTTATCCTGAGATTCCTTATAAAGAGCGCGACCCGCAGCAATCTGATTCGCCTCATCAATTGCCGCTTGCAGAGAAGTCTCATCACCCAAACTCGCAATTTGTTCGGCTCGATTCAAATAAGGACGGTCTTCCATCGTCTGGATTCCATCTGTCCAGCGAGAAATTTCCGTTTTTGCTTCTTGAGCGCGAGGATGAGTTGCCGGGATAAGTTGCGCCTCTTTAATCGCCGACTTTAAATCGCTAGCAGTTCCCAGCTGAGCCAGTTGGCGTGCTTTTTCCAGGTGGGCGATATCTTCGAGTTCTCGCTGCCAACGGATAATCAGATCCTGCCCCTTACTATACAAGGGTCGGTCAGGAGTGAGCTTTTTGACAAGTGCGATCGCCTCTTGCAGACTGGAAGCAGTTCCTTGCTGCGCCACAGCCTGAGCCTGAGCTAAATTAATAAAATCTTGCACCTGGGCTTGCAAATTGGCACTACCGGGAATTTGGCGGGCGATATCGATCGCCTCATCTACATTCCGATCCTCCAGCTGGGCTTCTGCCATATCCATCATTTTGAGCCCAATGTCAACGATAACCGCTTGAGCATCCTTATAAATGTAACTCTTGGGGTTAATTGACTCTGCCAGCTTAGCAGCCTCCAGCAGATTCTTAATAACCCTGCCCCTTGCCAGATTTTGCGCCTTACTCAGCGTATCCCCATCGTCCCGCGACGACACAATCAGCTGGTTAAGTTCCTCATACTTAGTGGTTTGCCAGTAAGTATTGCCGACATATAGCAAGCGGACAGCTTCCCGAAAAGCTTGAGACCAGTTTTGCTTACGCAGTTCGGCTTCCCCATCGCGATAAATGCCTTCTGCCTTAGACCAGAGCGACTTCCAACTCCCAATTCGCTTTTCCACCTGGGAATAGGCAGGAACATCAGCCGGAATTTTTCTAGCCATAGCGATCGCCTCATCCAGCTTGCCAGCATCAAACGATGCTTCAGCCAAATCCAGGATATTTTGCGACCACTCTTTGATTTCGTTGTTTACTTCCTCGCGCAGGGGGTGATCTGGTGGCAGACTTTGGACAAGAGCGATCGCCTCTAACAGATCCTTCACCGTCTGCTTCTTTGCCGCCAGCTGAGCGCAGTACAGGCGCATAGATGCCGAAGCCGTCGGCCAGTACATAGAAGGACAGTTCGGCAGTGTTGGCAGCTTAAACAATAAAGCCACTGCCGTGAACCCCACTCCACCTGCGGTCACCGTTGCTAAAAAAGCCCAAAACTGCCAATAGCTAAACCAGCGTCCTAGCTTTTGCGAAACAGGCAAAAACCTGCTTATTGGCGCTGATTTTCCTGGCTCCACATTCTGCTCCCCATCAGCAGGTTGGGTTGACTGTACTTTGTTTATCCCAGCAGTATCTGCCGAAACTGAAGCAGCACCTGGTGGCGGTGCTACAGATGCTCCTGGAATCAGTGGTGGAATGGGAAATCGGTTTTGATTCCCCTGCTCTGAAGCTCTAGCAGCAGACCTTCGGTCTGAACTTCCCCGTTCTCTCATAGCTCACACCAAAATAATCGTGCATTGGGCCTGACTGGTTCGGCTCGAACACGCAGTTCTAGCAATCCTACCCCTCTAATTCCAAAAAAGCTAGATCTTGTGCATTATATCCAAGTGAAACCGCTTCTAAAAGCTTGGACAAAGTTACCCATACTTAGACAAACTTGTCCAAACTCAACTCGGCGGTGTGACTTAGAAGCCAAGACAGCGCCGACCGCGTGAGCTATGACACCATTAGCATGGCGCTTTGATATTCCATAAGTTTTTTGTACATAAGTATTCCAACTAGATTTATTAAAATCTTTTACCTCTTTGAGATGATTGGCTGTCTCACACGATGCCTTGTGAAATACCAGACTATATGCAGTCAGAAACATTTCTAACTCGGTAAATCCTAAGCTATTTAATTCTGATGCTGTCGTTGGCAATCCTTTAACGTATGTGAGACTGGTCATTTAAATTACCTCATTAACTACTTTAGTTATGTCATCAATTAACTTCTTGTTCTTCTTGCTTCTTGAGCCGTAGAGACGAGCTGAAAACACGGTAATAAGTTCAATTACGTCTTGAACTAACTCTTGTTCAAAGGTGATTTCTTCTAGGGTCTTGTTAATAATGACCACTTCAGTTTCAAATTCTTCACACATAGCGAATACCAATTCAGCGCCTAATCTCAGTAACCTATCTTTGTGAGTTAGTACCAGTCTGGCTACATCACCTTGCATAATACGTTTGAGTAACTTTTGTAGTCCTTTTTTCTGATAGTTTAATCCACTACCTAAGTCTTGAATAGTTTCAAATTGCCAACCATTAGCGGCGCTAAATGCTTCTAATGCTTGCACTTGACGAACTAAATCTTCTTTCTGGTCGTGGCTTGAAACTCTGGCATAGTTGATGGTTATGCGGTCATCTAACTGGTTTAACTCTCGTGGCGTTATCCGTTTGATATCAGCTAGAAAGAATCTCCGTTGACCTGTTGGTGAGCGTTCTGCACGTATCTTGCCTGCATCCGCCCACCTCCTTAATGTCTTGGTAGAAATACCTAATTCTTTGGCTGCATCGGAGATGCTAATGGTCACTTCTGAAATGTGTTCCACATCTGTTGATGATATACACTACATCTCGATGTTACCAATTTCGGAAAGAATGTCAATGGTTGTCCAAGAATTTAGTTGCAGTTGCTGACCCCAGTCCGATCGGATACAAATAAGAAACCTTTGTTTCAGGATTTGGCCTGGTAAAGTTCCTCAATCAGCTCAACCAGTTCCTCGCTGCTCGCTCTGTAGACTTCCCCACAGAAGTGACAGGTTGCCTCAGCACCATGATCTTTTTCAATCATGTCTTGGATTTCAGCTTCCCCCAGCATCTTTAAAGCCCCCATCAGGCGACTTCTAGAGCAGCCACAATGGAAGCGTAGCAATTGTGTCTCTGGTAATAGCACCAGTCCCATGTCACCCAGCAGCTGCTGAAAAATATCCGGCAATGTCTTGCCTGCCTGCAATAATGGCGTAAATCCCGATAGAGCCCCGACTCTAGATTCTAAAGTTTCCACCAGCGCTTCGTCTCTTGCTGCTTTGGGGAGGACTTGCACTAGGATACCCCCAGCTGCCTTAACTTGGCCAGCTTCGAGAAACACACCTACAACTAGAGCTGAGGGGGTCTGTTCTGAATTTACCAGGTAATTAGCTATGTCATCGCCAATTTCACCCGAAACTAGCTCCACAGTACTGGAGTAGGGATAGCCGTATCCAACATCTCGCACAACGTAGACGTAGCCTTCCTGACCCACTGCTCCACCCACATCGAGTTTGCCTTTGGCATTAGGTGGCAGTTCGATCGAGGGGTTGTCCACATAGCCGCGTACCGTTCCATCTAAACCAGCATCGACAAGAATCCCACCCAAGGGGCCATTACCCTTGACCCGAATATTTATTCTCGATTCGGCTCGCTTCATGTTGGAGACTAGCAAGAGCCCTGCTGACATTGTGCGGCCCAAGGCTGCTGTTGCCACATAGGAGAGCTTGTGCCGTGTTCTGGCTTCTTCTGTGAGGCGTGTTGCGATCGCACCAACCGCACGAATCCCGCCATCGGCTGCCGTAGCCCGAATTAACTGATCGGCCATGAAAAATCCTTACATTTCTTAACATCTTCTATTTTAAGTTGGCGATCGAGCAGTTGGCGTCTAAAACACCGATTCAGTAATCGCCCCTACAAGCTAAACGGTTAGGGTTTGGCATACTAAAAGAGATGGGCACTCACAACGAGCGCCCCTACACAAATCAAAATATGTGACTGGCAATTTAGATGCTGGGTACTTTTCAAAAAAGCAATCTGCGAATAGAGGTTGAGGCTAAAGAAACAACCATTCGGGACAGCCTGCTGCTACCGAGCCAGCTGCAAGAATGGCTGTGGCCCCAAACCTTTGACTCTGGGCTACCGGAACAGCTCCACAGCGACCTGACTTTCACCAGTTGGGTTGGCCCCGTGGAAATCCAACACCAAGTTGACGTGGCAGAACCTAACTGTCTGCGTTTGTTATTGAGTCAGGGAATTGATGGTTTTCACGAATGGTATTGGGGAGAAGGTTGGGTGCAGTCTCGCCTGGAAGGGGTGTCTTTGCTGCCCTTGAATTTGGGTCAAACGCTCAGTTTGCTTCAGCTAAAGCAATTTTTGAAAGCCAAATCAAGCCGCTAGCTAACCACTAATAACGTATCCAAAATTTTAGATTTCAGATTTTAGATTTCTTTCTTTATTTGAAATGTGAAATGTGAAATCTAAAATCTGAAATTTACCCTCCTACTAGCAAATCTCATCTCTGCGATTGTTGCCGTACTTTGGCGACCACTCCATCTAGTCCGACCTGTCCTAGAAGCGAGTAAAAATTTTCACCAATAGACCGATCGTCAGGTTTGGCCTCAGAAGCTTTTGAGAGCGCTTCTAGGGCATCATACCAGAAACCCTCTTGAGCATAGGTTATGGCGCGATCGCTCTCTGAAGTAGCAGATGAAAGCCGTCTAGTCAGCGCTGGCGTAGGATTCACACGCCTAATAAGGGCCTCGACTACCATGTTTTTAAGCTTCCCATTCTCATTGCAGAGGACAGATACTGACCAGATGTAGTCTTGTTCTGCCATCAATTCCGGCTTTTCTGGAGGCAATTCCATCTGAATTATGCCAGGTTTTGCGATCGAGAACTGCTGCGTAAAGACTACTTCATCCTTCCCCACTTGCTTTAACGCAAACACCATTTTGGGCGCTTCATCTGAAAATCCCTTGTCTGACAAATACCAGAAAAACGTAGGATGCAGGGATATCGTTTGTCCTGAGTGATTTTGAGGAACCAAAGGTACAAGTAGCGACTTGTCGCAGGAGGGAGTCACGCCTCTGAAAGTATCGGGAGGATCGACAAGACGCGCTCCCCCCGCTATAGTACCTGCTGGAGCCCCTCGGTTGGGCGGCTTATACTCAATACTTTTCCTAGCTGTAGGAGGATTTGCTAAGGCTTTTGAGTTGAAATCTAAATCAATTGATAGTCCCTTCAATCTTTGATTCCCAGGGGTGTTGCTCCAACCAATCAGTTGTATCAAAAGGATTGATACTGCACCACTTACTACAGTCGTGTGTTTGCGGGAAATAACCATAACTTTCTTGTTTTAACGTCAGACCCGAAAACTTCTTATGCAAGATTTTTCGAGCCAAAGATTATTACCTTTGTGAATTTTGCCGCTGTTTTGCTACCACTTCATTCAACCCAACCTGGTCTAAAAGCGAGTAAAAATCCTCGGTAATAGACCGATCTTGGGGTTTAGCTTCAGAAGCGTTGGAGATAGTTTCTAAGGCGTTATACCAGAATCCTTGCTGAGCGTAAATTCTGGCCCGATCGCGTTCTGATTGGGCCCTTCTTAGCCGTCTAGTCAGTTCCTGCGTGGGAGCGACGCGCCTAATACCAGCCTGAACAGTAACTTTTTTAGAGTCTTGCTCGGTATTGCAGACAACTGATACTGACCAAAGGTATTCTTGCCCTATAGTCAGTTCTGGCTGGCCTTTAGGAATTTGTGTCTGAATTATGCCTGGTTTTGGTACTTCGAGGCGCTCCTTAAAGAATGGCTCATTTGCGCCCTCTTTTTTTAACGAAAACTCCACCGAACTGGTATCTGACATATACCAGAAAAACTTGGGACGACCAGATGTAGTTTGTCCTGCATGATCTTGAGGAACTAAGAATACAGGCAAAATCTGGGCACATTCCCTTACACGAGGCTGAATTTGAGATGGGGAAATAGGGCGTGCGGGGGGACTGCTAGGTATATTCGGGTTTCCTCGCAACTGAATAGAATCTTCATCTGACTGTAAAATAGTCGGCCCCTCATGGTTACGCGCCCCTCCCGATCCCGTACTTGAGGGAGCGCCTCGGTTAGGGGGCTTATAGTTCATCCCTGTCCCCTGACGGGGCGGAAGTTGGGCTAATACTGAAGAATTGGAATCTAGTTCAATTGATAATCCCCTCAATGTCTGATTTAGAGGGTTGTGACTCGAACCAATCAGCTGGCTCAAAAGGATTGATACTGCACCTGTCACCACAGTTGCCTGTTGACGGCAAATAACCATAATCCTCGTTCTTTACAGCGTTTTTCAGATAGTATTGTAGACTTCCAAATTTAGATTTTGTTTTTTGAAATTTGATTTTTATGCTGGTTTGAAGCATTAAAGTAAAACTTAACCCAAGTGAAACCCTATTTATAGCTAAGTTCTGTGGCTATCTCGGCTTCACTACTAGCACCGAACAAGGGGCATCCGCAACTACTTGACTGCTGACAGACCCCTGCAAAATCCGCTTCAAACCAGTTAAACCACGGCTCCCAATCACAATTAGGTCGGCTTGATAGATATTAGCGAGGCGGATAATTTCTTCGGCTGGGTCGCCTGTGACAATTTCTAATTCACTTTGGCAGGGCAAGTTGGCCTGGTAAGATTGCAACTGCTTTTCAATATATCTGTAAGGCAGTTCCTCTGAATTACCGTGAGGCCGGTCGGCTGCCCATTCCACATCAGCTTCTGGTGGAGGCATAACGTGAGAAAGGATAATTTTCGTTGCTGGTTGGAGTTGGATGTCATATAGGGTCCCAATCACCTGCTCCGATAGCTCTGAAGCATCTAGGGCCACCAGAATTGTTTCGATCACAGATGAGACCTCCTCAGAAGAATTAACAACTCAGCGATCGGCACCGAGTATTCAGGACTGGGTTTAGTTTAGCGATATTGTGGCATTAAACTTGTTAAATGTATTTTACAGTTTTTTCCGCTTTGCCCCACCCCATAGTCATTAGGCTTAGAACAGGGATGGATAAGTTTAGAAGAAGCGGTATGCCAGCCGCTTCTTTGGCGGACTGATGCCATCAGGCTTTACGATACCGCATCAAGCCCCAGCTTTTAACCCTTAAGGATTTTTGACACTCCCACCCCGTCAGAGGTGGGATTCTTGCTTCAACGAGTGACCTTGCTTAAGAAATGTTTCCAAATCTAAGTAGAGGGTCTTCTCTCCACAAGCGTTAATTTCGGTATGCCCTACCGTATTTAAAATATATCCCATCAACCTTAAGCCTTTCATCAAAATGTTAATTGCCGCATTTTCATCCCGGTCTAAAACACATCCACACTTACAGATATGGGTGCGAATTGACAGGGTTTTTTTAACTATTGCACCACAATTTGAACATTCTTGGGATGTGTAATGAGGTGAAACAGCGAAAGCTACTTTGCCAAACTTTAAGGCGTAGTGCTGCAACCATTCCTTGAATATCCCCCAAGACACATCGCTGATGGACTTGGCTAAACTGTGGTTTTTAACCATGTTCTTAATCTTCAAGTCTTCATAAACCACGAAATCATTAGATTTCATTACGCACCTTGCCAATTTTATAGCAAAGTCCTTACGCTGGCGTGAGACTTTCAGATGTTTTCTACCTAATTGGTTAATAGCTTTCTTTTTGTTGCTAGAACCTTTAAACTTCTTAGAAACTCGACGCTGAAGACGTTTTAATGCTTTTTCACTTTGTCGAAGGTATTTGGGATTATCAACTTTGTTTCCATCACTATCGGTGTAGAAATCAGTTAACCCCATATCCAAGCCAATACACTTTGCCGTTGGCTCAACCTCTTCACTGGCTAAGTCTGAGTCAATCACAAACTGACAGTAATAACCGTCAGCGCGTTTGACTAATCTGACTCGCTGAATCTCGTCTTTTTGGTAGAAATGTAAATCGCGAGTGCCAATTAACTTTAACTTGCCAATCTTGTTCTTGTCGGTAAAAGTGACAAACTTTCTGTCTTCAGATAGTGACCATCCAGCTTTCTTGTATTCTACAGAGCGTTGGTTTTTCTTGAATTTAGGAAATCCCTTTTTCCCTGCTACTTTCTTTTTGCAGTTCTCGAAAAATCTAGTGATTCCTGACCAACAGCGCTCTGCTGTTCGCGAAGCGTGCGCGGCAGCGCATAGCTTGTCTAGATGTCGAGTTGAGTTGATCTGCAAAAGGAAACTCTTTGGCTAACCTAGCAGTGTATTTATTTAAGTCATACCCATTAACCATACGATTATCCATCCAGTACCTTAAGCACTTATTTCGGATGAATTGAGAGGTGCGGATAGCTTCATCTACCGCTTGGTATTGTTTGGGAGTTCCAAGGCATTTAAACTCGTAAACAAACATGATTTTTCAACCTGTAAATCATAGATTTATGGTAACACTAATTCCATAAAAATGCCAGGGTTTTCAGCTTAAAATCTTGATAGTACCTTAAGGTGCTGGCCGCGCTGTATCCCACCCCTAAAGGGAGTGGGTTTTAGCGCGGGAAATCGTTATAACCCTTCGTTCCCAGGCTCTCGCTTGGGCATACGGAGTCGCACTGAGTCGGCATGAGAAGGAAGCCCTTCGGCATTAGCTAGAACATCGATCGCGTTGGCTACCTTTTGGAGTGCGGTTGGCGAATAACTAATAATTGAGGAGTGCTTCATAAAGGTTTCCACTCCCAGTGCTGAAGCGTAGCGGGCTGCACCAGAAGTCGGCAGAGTGTGGTTAGGCCCTGCCAGGTAGTCTCCCACCGCTTCGGGGGTTGAGGAACCCATAAATATGGCACCGGCATGGCGAATCAGCTCCAGCATCGCCCAAGGGTCATCTACTTCCAGTTCGAGATGTTCTGGCGCGAATTCGTTGGAAAGTTCGGCAGCAACTGCTAGCGACTCGACCACAACAATCAAGCCGTAGTGTGCGATCGCTTTTTCTGTTAGCAAGCGTCGCGGGTGGTCCCGCAATTGCCATTCCACTTCTGCCTGTACTTTCTGCGCCAGCAGTTCATCCGTAGTCACCAGGATGGCGGCTGCCATTGGGTCGTGTTCGGCTTGTGCCAACAAGTCCGCTGCCACATACACTGGGTTGGCGGTTTTATCCGCAATTACCAGTACTTCTGATGGCCCGGCTAACGAGTCAATCCCAACCGTGCCGTAGACTAATTTTTTGGCCAGCGTGACATAAATGTTACCTGGGCCTGTAATTACATCTACCTTGGGTATAGTTTCTGTCCCGTAGGCCAAGGCGGCGATCGCCTGAGCGCCTCCCACCCGATAGATTTCGTGGACGCCTGCTTCCTGTGCTGCCACCAGTACCGCCGGATTAATCGCGGCTGGGGAGATGCCAGCAGCCATTTGCGCGGACTTCAACTCTGATTTTGTTTCAAGCCCGGTAAGCTGACTCGGACTCGCTGGTGGCGTCACCATCGCAATTCTAGGCACGCCAGCCACTTTCGCCGGAATGGCATTCATCAAAACGGTACTGGGATAAACAGCCCGACCGCCAGGAATGTAGATGCCAGCCCGGTCTATTGGGGTGTAACGCTTCCCCAACACTACCTCATCGTCTTTAAACTGAACCCAGGATTTGGGGACTCGCTGTCGGTGAAACGCTTCTATCTGCGTTCTTGCTAACTGAATTGCCTCCAGTAACTCTTTGGACACCTGTTGGTAAGCGGCATCTAATTCCGAGCCGCTCACCCGCAGCTGTTCTGAAGTGAGATAGGTAAGGTCAAATTCTTGAGTATAATGCAACACTGCCCGGTCGCCTTGGCGCTTTACCGCCTGTAGGACTTCCCGAACCGTTGCTTCTTTATGAACAATTTGGTCAGTGGAAGTGCGATCGCGGATACGCCGCAATTCCGCCTCTGCCTCAATCCGCTGAGTAATGATTCGCAGCATGGAGTTACGAATGCCGTTTCCTTTGGAATTACCCTTTTTGAGAATGGGTCAAAAGGCATCCAGGCCAAAATGCAGATGCCAGCGTTACCCGTACTCGTTTCTCTAGCTTAACGTGGATTTTTATCGGGATCGCTCTCTCGTCAGTATAGATGTTATATTAGTTCTTCAAGGATTTTGAATGTTCTTTATTATAGAGTTACTTTGGTACTGAGCAGTGGCTAACACCAAGTCCGCTATTAAGCGAGTTCAAATTGCAGAACGCAACCGTTTGCGTAACAAAGCTTACAGTTCAGCGGTCAAGACCCTGACTAAAAACTTCTTGGCGGCTCTCCAAAGCTACGGTGCCAAGCCCAGCCCTGAATCGCTACAGGAAGTACAGCAGCGCATGGCAGCTGCCTATAGCAAAATTGACAAAGCGGTCAAGCGAGGTATATTACATCCCAATAATGGGGCTCGCAAAAAATCTCGCTTGGCCCGCGTTCTTAAAGCCCACGATAACAGCAATACAGCATCTGCTGCTTCCTAGCTGTTTGTGGGATTAGGTAGTTGGGAATTTCCAATTTTAGATTTAAAATTGCCAATCTAAAATCCCTCTTACCCCTAGTTCCTCTTCCCTCTTACCCCTAGTCCCTAGCCCCTAGTCCCTTACTTAATGCAGTTGATCGACACCCACGTCCACATCAATTTTGATGTGTTTCAGTCTGACCTGGAGGCAGTGCGACAGCGATGGCTAGAAGCGGGCGTGATTCGTCTGGTGCATTCCTGCGTGGAACCGGATGAATTCGCAAGCATTCAAGCGATCGCTCGCAAGTTTCCCGAAGTGTTCTTTGCTGTCGGCTTGCATCCCCTAGACGCCGATAAATGGGGACTCCAGTCCGAAGACCAAATTCTGTCTTTAGGAAGATCCGATCCCAAGGTAGTTGCTATAGGCGAAATGGGATTGGATTTTTATAAGGCAGAAAATCAAGCTATACAAGAAAGTGTTTTTTTGGCTCAGTTAAATGTGGCGAAGAAACTCGATAAGCCGGTGATTATCCACTGTCGCGATGCAGCGGCGCGAATGAGGGAGCTATTGCAGGGTTTTTGGGATTCTAGGGGTGCGGTACGGGGGGTGATGCACTGTTGGGTCGGAGAGCCCCAAGAAACTGAATGGTTTGTAGATTTGGGTTTCTATATCAGCTTTAGCGGTATAGTGACGTTCAAAAATGCTGTCCAAATTCAGGAATCGGCTAGGATAGTACCGATATCGCGCTTGCTGATTGAGACGGATTGCCCTTTTTTGGCACCTGTGCCTAAGCGGGGTAAACGCAACGAACCGGCCTATGTACGGTATGTTGCCGATCGAGTGGCCGATCTGCGGGGTGTTTCGACGGAAGAAATCGCGAAAATTACAACTGAAAATGCCGATCGACTGTTTGGCTTTAGTTAAGGGGCATGACGGTTAAAAGCAAAACAAAGAGTAGCTATGTTGCATAGACCCCGGCCTCCCTTTCCTCTCACCGCCAAGCTCTTTACAGCTATGGCGGGAGTCTCCAGGGAGGAAGAAAGATGATAGGCGATCGTGTTTTACGGCGATCCGATCGAAATCTGGAATCCGCACAACGGAAGTCCGGATTATTTTCACGTCAATAGGTTAAAGCTTGCGCCATAATGGTAAAAGTAATAAGGATCTATAAACTCTATCTTGAGTGAATCTAGACAGCGTAGCCATTTTAAGCCCCAACTCACCGCCACAAATAATAATCGATCGGGCACTTCTGTGTGCTATCTGTTTGGAAAACGGAAACAAATCTGAAAATAGGAACAAGCGTCGATCTATTCACAACTCCTACCCAAAAACCCTAAACCGTATAGGTGCGAAGCATTTCGAGGATAACTTGTTGGTTAAAGCCAAAGATATGTTACTGAATGCTTCCCCCCTTTCGATGCGCCATTGAGTTCAGGCAATATACGAGCGGACAATGCCAAATATCAACTATAATGACATCCCACCCCGATCGTGTCCTTGTGACTCTCCTTAACTATCAGTTTTTTCCAAGATATACTTCGCACGCACATAAACTGACCGTTTGGTATTCAGTAAAAAAAGTTACCCACTACTCGCTACCCGATGATTAATCAGACATACACGGAACCCACTGTCACTTTACCAGACTTAGTTGAGATTCAGCGAGCTAGCTTTCGCTGGTTCCTGGAGGAGGGACTAATTGAGGAACTGAACAGCTTTTCACCGATTACTGACTACACTGGCAAGCTAGAGTTGCATTTCTTGGGCAAGGACTACAAGCTTAAGCGTCCTAAATATGATGTGGATGAGGCTAAGCGCCGGGACAGCACTTACGCGGTGCAGATGTATGTGCCTACGCGGCTGATTAATAAGGAAACTGGCGAAATAAAGGAGCAGGAGGTCTTTATTGGCGATTTGCCTCTGATGACCGATCGCGGCACTTTTATTATTAATGGAGCAGAACGAGTAATAGTAAACCAGATTGTCCGCAGCCCAGGAGTTTACTATAAGTCGGAGGTGGACAAGAATGGACGCCGTACCTACAGTGCCTCACTCATTCCCAACAGAGGAGCATGGCTGAAGTTCGAGACAGATAAGAACGACCTCGTGTGGGTGCGGATAGATAAGACGCGCAAACTATCGGCCCAAGTCCTGCTGAAGAGTTTGGGGCTGGCAGATAACGAGATCTTCGATGCGCTGCGCCACCCAGAATATTTTCAGAAGACGCTGGAGAAGGAGGGAAACCCTACGGAGGAGGAAGCCCTGATGGAGCTATATCGCAAGCTGCGACCGGGCGAGCCACCCACAGTTTCTGGCGGACAGCAGCTGTTGGATAGTCGATTCTTTGACCCCAAGCGCTACGATCTGGGTCGGGTAGGCCGATATAAGCTGAACCGGAAGTTGCACCTCTCGGTGGCGGATACAGTGCGGGTGCTGACGCCACCGGATATCCTCTGCGCGATCGACTATCTGATCAATCTGGAATTCGATATTGGCAATACAGATGATATCGACCACTTGGGAAATCGCCGAGTGCGATCGGTCGGGGAACTCCTCCAGAACCAAGTTCGCGTCGGGCTAAATCGTCTGGAGCGGATCATTCGGGAACGCATGACTGTCTCGGATTCTGAGTCCTTGACACCAGCCAGCTTAGTGAATCCCAAGCCCCTAGTCGCGGCGATTAAGGAGTTTTTTGGCTCCTCCCAGCTATCTCAGTTTATGGATCAGACCAACCCTCTGGCGGAACTGACCCACAAGCGTCGCCTCTCTGCCCTCGGTCCGGGCGGTCTGACGAGAGAACGAGCGGGTTTTGCAGTGCGAGATATCCATCCTTCCCACTATGGGCGGATTTGTCCGATCGAAACTCCCGAAGGCCCGAATGCGGGTTTGATTAGTTCCCTCGCTACTCATGCGCGGGTGAATCAATATGGCTTTCTGGAAACACCATTCTGGCCCGTGGAAAATGGCAAGATCTTGAGCGATCGCATCCCCGCCTATATGACTGCGGATGAGGAAGATGACAAGCGCGTCGCACCCGGCGATATCCCCATAGATGAGGAGGGCAGGATCTTGGGGGAAACTGTTCCCGTTCGCTATCGCCAAGAATTCACCACCACTACACCCATGCAGGTGGATTATGTCGCCGTCTCTCCAGTCCAGATCATCTCCGTCGCCACTTCCCTCATCCCCTTTCTGGAACACGATGATGCCAACCGAGCCCTGATGGGGTCGAATATGCAGCGCCAAGCAGTTCCTCTGCTGAAACCAGAACGGCCCCTGGTGGGGACTGGGTTGGAGGCACAGGCGGCGAGGGATAGCGGCATGGTGATCGTCTCTCGCCACGATGGGGAGGTGACCTATCTGGATGCAGAAAGAATTCGGGTGAAAACTCACCGCACTCAACCAGTTCCGGGTGAGGAAGTCGATCCTCTTAAGACGCCGCTGACTGCTGCGGAGCGTCGCCAAAGTCGCGCGGAACAAGAAGTTGAATATGTTTTGCAGAAATATCAGCGATCGAACCAAGATACCTGCCTCAACCAACGTCCACTGGTGAAGATAGGGGCTAGAGTCAAGGCGGGTCAAGTCTTGGCAGATGGTTCCGCCACAGAAGGCGGCGAAATCGCCCTCGGTCACAACATCCTCGTCGCCTATATGCCTTGGGAAGGCTACAACTACGAAGATGCCATCCTCATTTCCGAGCGTCTCGTCTCGGACGATATCTACACCTCCATCCATATCGAGAAGTACGAGATCGAGGCTCGTCAAACTAAACTGGGACCCGAAGAAATCACTAGGGAAATCCCCAATGTGGGAGAAGATTCCCTTCGCCAATTGGATGAAACTGGCATCATTCGCATTGGTGCTTGGGTGGGAGCTTCCGATATCTTGGTGGGCAAAGTCACACCCAAAGGCGAATCCGACCAACCCCCAGAAGAGAAACTGCTGCGAGCGATCTTTGGGGAAAAAGCTCGCGATGTGCGAGATAACTCCCTCCGAGTTCCCAACGGCGAGAAGGGACGAGTGGTAGATGTCCGCGTCTTCACCAGAGAACAAGGTGACGAACTTCCCCCCGGCGCAAATATGGTGGTGCGCGTCTATGTTGCCCAAAAACGCAAGATTCAGGTGGGGGACAAGATGGCGGGTCGCCACGGCAATAAGGGGATTATCTCTCGCATCCTCCCCCTGGAAGATATGCCCTATCTGCCCGATGGCACGGCAGTGGATATCGTCCTGAATCCTCTGGGAGTTCCCAGCCGCATGAATGTCGGTCAGGTATTCGAGTGTCTGCTCTCTTGGGCTGGGGAAAATCTGGGCACGAGGTTCAAGATTACTCCCTTTGACGAGCGCTACGGTCTGGAGGCTTCCCGAACCACAGTTCATGGCAAACTCGAACAAGCGCGGGAAGAGACGGGCAAGGATTGGCTCTTTGACCCAGAGAATCCCGGCAAAATAGCAGTCTACGATGGTCGGACAGGTGAGGCATTCGATCGCCCAATTACGATCGGCAAAGCATATATGCTCAAACTCGTTCACCTCGTGGATGACAAAATTCACGCTCGTTCCACCGGACCCTACTCCCTCGTCACCCAACAACCTCTGGGCGGCAAAGCTCAGCAGGGCGGTCAGCGCTTTGGAGAGATGGAGGTCTGGGCGCTGGAAGCTTTTGGCGCTGCCTACACTCTCCAGGAATTGCTGACTGTGAAGTCCGATGATATGCAGGGCCGGAACGAGGCGCTCAATGCGATCGTCAAAGGCAAGTCTATTCCCCGTCCCGGCACTCCCGAATCTTTCAAGGTGCTGATGAGAGAACTGCAATCTCTCGGTTTGGATATCGCCGTCCACAAAGTGGAGACAGCAGAAGATGGCAGCAGCCGCGATGTGGAGGTAGACCTGATGACTGATGTCGGCAATCGTCGCACCCCAACTAAGCCTACCTACGAGTCACTCAGCCGGGAAGATTTGATCGAGGAGGAAGATTAGGCGGCTCAAAAAGTCAAAAGTCAAAAGTCAAAAAGGGGCGTTACTTCGACTTCGCTCAGTAGCCGGGGGGTCAGTGGTCAGTGGTCAGTGATCAGTGGTCAGTTGTCAGTTGTCAGTTGTCAAGAAAATTTCTCCTCTGCTCCTCTGCTCCTCTGCTCCCCTGCTCCTCTGCTCATCTTGCCCGTCCGTCCACGACAGCTTACTAGATTTTATTTGGTGGAAGAGCAGCAGACCCCAATCCTTTCATCCAAAATCTAAAATCCTTTCATCTAAAATCTAAAATCCTTTCATCTAAAATCTAAAATCCTTTCATCCAAAATCGAGACGATGGCTAAAATAGAACAGCGCTTTGATTATGTAAAAATCGGTATCGCCTCACCAGAACGCATCCGTCAATGGGGAGAAAGAACATTACCAAATGGTCAAGTGGTCGGCGAGGTGACCAAACCAGAGACAATCAATTACAGAACGCTCAAACCTGAGATGGATGGCCTTTTCTGCGAGCGCATCTTCGGTCCTGCAAAAGATTGGGAATGTCACTGCGGTAAGTACAAGCGCGTTCGCCACAGAGGCATAGTCTGCGAGCGCTGTGGTGTAGAAGTCACAGAATCTAGAGTTCGCCGTCATCGCATGGGCTACATCAAATTAGCCGCCCCCGTCGCTCATGTCTGGTATCTCAAAGGCATCCCCAGCTATATCGCCATCCTCCTCGATATGCCCCTGCGCGATGTAGAACAAATCGTCTATTTCAATGCCTATGTAGTATTGGAACCGGGCAATGCAGACAACCTCAGCTACAAACAACTGCTGACCGAAGACCAATGGATGGAGATAGAAGACCAACTCTATGGCGAAGATTCTCATCTATCGGGAATAGAAGTCGGCATCGGTGCCGAAGCTTTGCAAACTCTGCTGCAAAATATCAACCTGGAAGCAGAAGCAGAACAGTTGCGAGAAGAAATCGCCACCGCCAAGGGTCAGAAACGCGCCAAACTGATTAAGCGGCTGCGCGTGGTCGATAACTTCGTCGCCACCGGCTCCAAAGCAGAATGGATGGTATTGACAGTCATCCCCGTCATCCCCCCAGATTTGCGACCAATGGTACAGCTAGATGGCGGACGTTTCGCCACCAGCGATCTCAACGACCTCTATCGCCGCGTGATTAATCGCAACAATCGTCTGGCTAGATTGCAGGAAATCTTGGCACCAGAAATCATCGTCCGCAACGAGAAGCGGATGTTGCAAGAAGCCGTTGATGCCCTGATAGACAACGGTCGGCGCGGACGCACAGTCGTGGGAGCAAATAACCGTCCGCTGAAATCCCTGAGCGACATCATCGAAGGGAAACAGGGACGTTTTCGCCAAAATCTATTGGGTAAGCGGGTGGATTATTCGGGCCGATCGGTCATAGTCGTCGGGCCAAAGCTGAAGATTCACCAATGCGGATTGCCCAGAGAGATGGCGATCGAACTTTTTCAACCCTTCGTCATCCACAGATTGATTCGTCAGGGATTGGTCAACAACATCAAAGCCGCCAAAAAACTGATCCAGCGCAACGACCCCAGCGTCTGGGATGTCTTGGAAGAAGTGATCGAAGGGCATCCCGTCATGCTCAACCGCGCCCCCACACTGCACAGATTGGGCATCCAAGCATTTGAGCCCATCCTCGTAGAAGGTCGCGCCATCCAACTCCATCCCCTCGTCTGTCCCGCCTTCAATGCCGACTTCGATGGCGACCAAATGGCCGTTCACGTCCCCCTATCCCTGGAATCTCAGGCAGAAGCGCGGCTGCTGATGTTAGCTTCCAACAACATTTTGTCACCGGCGACAGGGAGACCGATCGTCACCCCCTCCCAAGACATGGTTCTCGGCTGCTACTACTTGACTGCCGACAACCCCCTGTTCACCAACAAAGAATCCCGCTATCTAGCTAACTTCGACGATGTAGTCTTGGCTTATGAACAGCGCAAACTCAACCTGCACGAATATGTCTGGGTGCGATATGAAGGGCCGATGGAAACCGACGAACCAGACACAGAACCTATATCTGTTCGGACAGAAGATGATGGCACTGTTACCAAAATCTATAAGTTTCAGCGCACCAGAGAAACCGCAGACGGTAAGCCAATCTCCAGATATATCCGCACCACGCCCGGTCGGATTATCTACAACAAAGCTATTCACGAAGTAGCTAGCAGCTTTTGAAAGTCAAAAGTCAAAAGTCAAAAGTCAAAAGTCAAAAAATAATTAATTACAACTGACAACTGACAACTGACAACTGACAACTGACAACTGACAACTGACCACTGACCACTGACAACTGACAACTGACAACTGACAACTGACCACTGACCACTGACAACTGACCACTGACCACTGACCACTGACAACTGACCAAGGACTAAAGACTAATGACAGAAAAATTGGTTTTTCGTAATCGCATCGTAGATAAAGCTCAGCTAAAGCGTCTGATGGAATGGTCATTCACCCACCTGGGCACCGCACGCACCGCCCAAATGGCCGACAAACTGAAAGATCTCGGATTTCGCTACGCCACCAAAGCGGGAGTATCCATCTCAGTAGACGACCTGCAAGTGCCAGAGAGCAAAGTCCGGCTGCTGGAAGAAGCAGAAGAAGAGATTCGCCTCACAGAACAGCGCTATACGCGGGGAGAGATCACAGGAGTGGAGCGATTCCAAAAAGCGATCGATACCTGGAACAGCACCAGCGAATTGCTCAAAGACGAATGCGTGCGTAACTTCAAGGAAAACAATCCCCTCAACTCGGTGTATATGATGGCTTTTTCTGGTGCGCGCGGCAACATTTCCCAAGTGCGTCAATTGGTGGGGATGCGGGGTTTGATGGCAGACCCCCAAGGAGAAATTATCGACTTACCTATCAAGACCAACTTTCGGGAAGGATTGACAGTAACCGAATATATTATTTCGTCTTATGGAGCTAGGAAAGGATTAGTTGATACCGCACTGAGGACAGCAGATTCCGGTTATTTGACCAGGCGATTGGTAGATGTTTCCCAAGACGTAATTATCCGCGAATTCGATTGCGGCACTACGCGGGGAGTCTCCATGAAGAGTATGACCGACGGCGATCGCATTCTCATCCCCCTAAAAGACCGACTCATGGGTCGTGTACTCGCCCAAGATGTCTTGCATCCTGCCACCAAGATAGTCATGGCCACGCGCAACCAACCGATCGACACAGACCTGGTGGAAAGAATTGCCGCAGCCAAAGTAGAAGAAGTCATATTGCGATCGCCTCTCACCTGCGAAGCTGCTCGCAGTGTCTGTCAGTACTGCTACGGTTGGAGTCTCGCTCATGCCTCAATGGTAGACCTGGGCGAAGCAGTCGGGATTATTGCCGCACAGTCTATAGGCGAACCGGGCACTCAACTCACCATGAGAACTTTTCACACGGGCGGAGTATTCACCGGCGAAATGGCACGCCTTGTCCGCTCCACCGCAGCAGGAGTTGTCCGCTACGGCATCGGTCTGCGAAGCCGACCATTCCGAACTCGTCACGGCGAAGAAGCCCAAGTCGCAGAAACCAGCGGTGACCTCGCTATAGTCACGGAAGATGGCAAACAGAAATCCAAAAACGCCTTATCTACCATCCCTATTATTCAAGGCTCCATCATCCTAGTCCCCGATGGAGCCACAGTCCTATCCAACCAAATCCTCGCCGAAATCCCCATCACCGGGCGCAATGTCCGCCGCGCCACGGAGAAAGCAGTCAAAGATGTCGCCTCGGACCTAGCCGGAGAAGTGAAATTTGCTGACCTGCTGCCAGAAGAAAAGACCGATCGTCAAGGCAACACTACGCGCATCGCCGGACGCGGTGGCTTAGTCTGGATATTGAGCGGCGAGGTCTACAACCTGCCCCCTGGTGCGGAACCCACTGTCAAAAATGGCGACAAGGTACATCCCGCTAGCGTATTGGCAGAAACCAAACTGATTACTGAACACGGAGGCGTTGTGCGTCTCCCCCAAGAAGGCAAAGGTTCCTCGCAGGGAAGAGAGATTGAAATCATTACTGCCTCTGTCCTGCTCGATACCGCCAGAGTTCGCGTCGAAAGTCACCAAGGTCGCGATCACTATTTTATAGAGACAGCTAATGGAGAAGTCTTTTCCCTCAAAGCCACTCCCGGAACCAAAGTTCAAAACAACCAGGTCGTAGCTGAGTTGATCGACGATCGCTATCGCACCCAAACCGGTGGCATCATTAAATATGCCGGAGTTGATGTCGCCAAACGCGGCAAAGCGAAACAAGGCTACGAGGTCATCAAGGGCGGCACACTCCTGTGGATACCGGAAGAAACCCACGAAGTAAATAAAGACATCTCTCTACTCTTGGTAGAAGACGGTCAATATGTCGAAGCCGGAACCGAAGTCGTCAAAGACATCTTTTGCAGCGTCAGTGGCGTCATCGAAGTAGTCCAGAAAAACGACATCCTCCGGGAAATAGCCATCAAACCTGGCGACCTCCACATGGTGGAAGACCCCACGGAAGTCATATCTCAAACCGCAACTCTAGTCAACGCGGGACAAGAAATCATGCCGGGATTGACCGCAAGCTCCCTTTGCTACTCCGAATATATCGAAACCCCAGAAGGACCTGCCCTCCTGCTGCGACCAGTCATCGAATACCTCATCCCAGATCAACCCTTCGTACTCACCCAAAGAGGCAGCAGCGAAGGCCATTTCTCGGAGTCCGCAAAGGAGCTAGAACTGCGAGCCATACAGCGTTTACCATACAAGGACGGAGAGCGAGTCAAATCGATCGAGGGTCTGGAACTGCTGCGAACCCAGTTAGTCCTAGAAATTGGTAAAGACGCTCCCCAACTAGCCGCGGACATTGAGCTAGTGGCAGACGAAATAAATTCAGAAATATGGCGTTTGCAACTCGTCATCTTGGAATCCTTAGTTATTCGTCGGGATGTCGCCGCAGACGCTACGCAGGGCAGCACCCATACCCGACTGCTAGTACGGGATGGGGAAAAAATTCCCCCTGGAGCGGTTGTCGCCGGAACCGAAATCCAATGCAAGGAAACAGGAGAGGTGCGCGGCATCCGAGAAGGCGCTGAAGCTATTCGTCGCATATTAGTAGTGCGGGATGCAGATACTCTGGCAGTCAGCACGGGCGGTCAAAAACCCACGGTAAAGGTGGGAGACTTGTTGGTGGCAGGCGCTACTATCTGTCAAGGAACCAACTCAACTCCCGATATATCTAAGGTTCTGACCCAAGAGTCTGGGCAAGTGATCGAAATCAGAGGATCGGAGCTGCTGTTGCGAATTGCTCGTCCCTACCGCGTATCCAACGGTGCGGTCCTGCATATCGACGATGGGGATTTGGTGCAGCGCGGCGACAATTTGGTGCTGCTGGTGTTCGAGCGCACTAAGACGGGGGATATTATTCAAGGTCTGCCCCGGATTGAAGAACTGCTGGAAGCCCGCAAGCCAAAAGAAGCCTGCATCCTGGCCCGTCGTCCCAGCACCATCCAAATGGCTTACGGAGATGATGACCCGGATGAAATAAAGGCCATAGAAGAAGACGGTACGATCGCAGAATACCCGATCAGACCCGGCCAAAACCTCATCGTCTCAGACTCTCAAGAAGTAAGGGTGGGAGAACCCCTGACCGACGGCCCCTCCAATCCCCACGAAATCTTAGAAATCTTCTTCGACTTCAACCGAGAACGCATGGGCATCTACGAAGCAGCCTTGACCAGTCTGCGGGCTACCCAAACCTTCCTCGTCAACGAAGTTCAATCTGTCTACCAATCTCAAGGAATCGACATCTCTGACAAACACATCGAAGTTATCGTCCGTCAGATGACCTCCAAAGTCCGCATAGACGATGGCGGCGACACGACCATGCTTCCAGGCGAATTGGTGGAACTTCGCCAAGTCGAACAAGTGAACGAAGCGATGTCCATCACTGGTGGAGCCCCTGCGGAATATACTCCCGTTCTGCTCGGAATCACAAAGGCATCTCTCAATACAGATAGCTTCATATCTGCCGCCAGCTTCCAAGAAACTACGCGAGTGCTGACCGAAGCAGCCATAGAAGGGAAATCCGACTGGTTGCGCGGCTTGAAGGAAAACGTCATCATTGGGCGCTTGATTCCAGCGGGAACTGGTTTCACCGCCTATGAGGAAGCCAACTCCCAAGATGTAGATTTGGCTTACGAAACCGCAGTCCTAGACGACGAGCCCGGTGAAGTAGTCCTGGATGACCGAACTGCCCGCGCATATCGCGTAGAATCGGGATTGGACAGCATTTGGCACCAATCCGATCTAAGTTCTACTCCGAAGAGTCCTAATGCTGCTGCCGATGAGGTGGCTGATGGATATGGGTTGCGCTCTAGTTTCAACAATTCAGGAAATTACAGCGATCGGGCCAACTCTAATTTCACTTCTTCTATCCTCGAAGATGACGAACTTATCGACGACGAGCTTATTGACGACGAAGACGATATGGACGATGAAGAGGATACGTTGTAAGAGAAGAAGGGACTAGAAAAGTCAAAAGTCAAAAGTCAAAAGAAAGCTGAAAAAATCTAGATAATTCTAGATTTTTAGGCTACTGTTTTAAACCCTTTTTGACTTTTGACTTTTGAATGAGTGACTTTTGACTTTTCTAGAGGCTAGCCCTTTTTGACTTTTGACTTTTAACTTTTGACTTTTCTATTTTCTAGCCCCTTCTTCCATCTCTCCTGTCTTCACCTGAATCTGCTTAATTTCACCGGCCCGCCACACACACAGCGTTAATACTTTGCCTACACGAGAAGATTCAACAATATTTTGCAAAGCTGTAGCGGTAGTAATGGGAGTGTTGTCGATTTCAACCACGGTATCTCCTTTTTTGATACCCGAAGCAGCAGCAGGAGAATTAGGCAAAACTTTTACGATCAACACCCCTTGAATTTCTGGAACTGTAATAGGAGAATTCGGGTCTTTGTTATTCTCCTTGGCTAATTCTGGTGTCAAGGTAAGCATTTGAATACCCAGATAAGGGTGAGCGATATGAATGCCGCGTGCCAAAGCTAGAGCAATATCCTTAGCTTTGTCGATCGGAATCGCAAAGCCAATGCCTGTCGCACCAGCACGAATAGCCGTGTTAATGCCAATCACTTCGCCGTCTTCGTTTAAAAGCGGCCCACCGGAATTACCGGGATTGATCGCTGCATCCGTTTGAATAAAGTCCAGTCGCTTATCTGGAATGCCGACTTCTGTAGAAGAACGATGTAGGGTGCTGACGATGCCAAGGGTGACGGTGTTGTCGAGTCCCAAGGGGTTGCCAACTGCGATCGCCCAATCTCCTACCTGAACCTGGGCTGAATCTCCCAGGGTTACTACAGGTAAATCTGAAGAGGTATCAATTTTGACTACAGCCAAATCTGTGATTTCATCAGCGCCCCGTACTTGCCCTTCAAATGTACGTCCATCCTTCAATGTCACGGTGACTTTATCGGCTTGGTCAACAACATGAGCGTTGGTGAGAATAATTCCGCTTTTATCGATGATGAAGCCGGAACCCTGACCCCGCAATAACTCTTGCTGCGGGCTACGCTGCATATAATCTTCTCCAAAAAAACGCCGGAAAAATGGATCGTCAAAAAACGGATCGATGCGTCGGGTAACTGTGCGTTCTATATCAATTCTGACAACTGCTGCGCCAACCCGATTCACTGCGGCTGTCACAAAACTGGTGCTGTGCCTTGTGTTTGTAAGCTGTGCCACATTGCTGGGCCCTTGTAGCGTTGGGGCATTCGCGTTGCGGGGGCTTGCTATTGAAGGCGACACTCCTAGTATGCCCAAGATTAGAACTGCCCCCAGGAGGCTGGCAAGTCCATAACGACAAATTTGACCGAGGAGGAGATAAAATTTCTCAATTCGCATAGCTTGATTTTTCGACTCCGGTGTGCTCTTTAAATTTTGGGTGTTTGTGACGATGATTATTTCTAAAACTATTTTTACAGTTCAGGTGCGATCGCTTTTGAAATTGGGCCATAAACAATATCTTCAACTTTGTAGGTTAGGATCTTGATTACGAGTGTTATATGGCTTGCTGAATGATTGGATCTAAAGACGAAATTTTATTTACTCCCGACAAAAATGAACATTCTGGCGATGGCGATGGCCACCATATCCACGCCGATCATTCTCATGAGGAAGGCAGTCGCCATCCGCACGTTCACTCTGAAGAATCCCTGCGCCGCATTGTCAACCGTCTATCTCGGATAGAAGGTCATATCCGGGGCATTAAGTCAATGGTACAGGAGAGTCGTGCCTGTCCGGATGTGCTAGTCCAAATCGCCGCAGTTCGGGGTGCTTTGGATCGGGTCGCTAGAATGATTTTAGACGAACATTTAACTGAATGTATCGCCCGCGCTGCAAAAGAAGGCAATATCGAAGTGGAAATTGAAGAGTTAAAGGCAGCTTTGGATCGATTTTTGCCTTAATTATGGGGAATTTTCAAATTTATTTTGATATCAAGTCCGATTGCATCGGTTGTGTAAAAAAATCCCAGTGGCGTATTTTAGATTTGAAAATTGAAATTTAAAATCTAAAATCTAAAATTTCCTAGCCATTTCTTTGTAGGTTGGGCCATTGTGAAGCGAAACCCAACGCATTTGCCCTAGTTTCGTGCCTCAACCCAACCTACAAAGCGCGTCCATTTTTCGGTTTGGCGAAGGTATTGTCTTGTGAAACCGGGTTTCTATGGCTGTGGTATCGCACCAACACCCCAAACTTATTTCTAAATTATCCTGATGCTTGTAGCCACTCTGGGAAAAGGGAATAAGTAGATGCACCCTGATATTTCATACCCCTACCTCACAAAGGCTGGGGTTTTTTTTTGAGAAAGTGCGATCTGGGTAAGACCAAATCCGGGTTTGTTACCCATGAGAATTTTTGGCCTAAACATTGTAGAGACGTTTCCTGAAACGTCTCTACAGTCGATCGACATAAAGGGGGTAATCGTTGCGGATTTGGTCTTACCCAGATCTGTGTAACAGAAGGGCCCGAATTTATTTCAAATTTATCCTGAGACTTATAGCCGCTGTAAGAAAACAATAAAGGTAGATGCACCCTGATAATTCAAACCCCCACCTAATACTAGGATGGGGGTTTTTTGTATAAAAGTGCGATCGCGGCGCGGATGCGCGGACTCGTGCCGGAGGCATATCGCAACAGGCCGTAGCGATACGCTAGAGTTAGCGATCGCACTCACCCAGCTGCCTGTAATTCTTCTTGCAGAATCTGCTGATAAATCTTTGGTAACTTTTTAGACATCGAATTAGTTTCGATTCCATATCCCAGACTCGTCCAAGTGCCAGAAAGCAGCCGCAACACCTCTTCCAACTTTCCCTGACGCAGCTGCTTGGAAATATCAGATCCCCAGACTTGGCGATCGCTCAACCAAGCATAAACCACCGCATCCTGATATTCCGGCTCAAAACTGTAGCTAGTCCACAACAAAAACCGCGACGGCTTAGGGTGATAACGCCTAGCCTTCTTTATCCAAGTCCGATTCAACATTTGATATCGCCCAGCCGCCGTCGAGCAATTTCCCTTGTTAGGCCCGGTAACAATTGTGACACACTTCTGCGGATGATGGCTGAGGTCGCCAATCTGTTCCCCACCGTAAATCACCGAGTAAGGTTGGAGTACATTCGACTCACTGGCAGAAATCGTTCGCATCAAAGCGCGAATATAAGGGTCGCCCCCTTTCATCACCAGCGGTATCGTGCCATATAAGCCCCTAGTCAAGTCAAGCTGCCTTTGCCACTCTTGAAAAGAAGACCAAATTAGCAGGAAGAACATCAACGCAAAAGCAGCAGTACTAGCGGCAAGGAGACGCCTTAAGGCTAAATGGGGCAATTTTTGTGATGGAATCTTCCGCCGTAGCGATGAGCCTGACGGGATAGGCTGACGCGATCGCACTTTCCACATTCGACACTCCTCACCCTTGCGGGCCAATCAATTAAGCCACACCAGCGAATAGTTCCTGCCAGTTTTTTTGCGGAGCCTCTGCCTTGGCAATAACTTCCACAATTTTATTCCGAGCCGACGGTTGAAATAGTGCCTCAACACACACTTGCGCCACTTTAGTCCGGGGAATGCGTCCATCAAACAGCGTGTCAACGGCAGACATCACAACTGGGTATGGATTTTCGTCATTTTGTAAGCCACCGGGACGCACTATCGTGTACGTTAAGCCACTTTTCTCAAGATACTCTTCTGCTTGCTTTTTCCACACCAAAATTAGCCAAAATAAATTCAGCGGATGGAATAGTTGGGAGGTACACAAAGAAGTAACCAGCACAAAATGCTCAATTCCCTTGGCTTTGCCAGCGTCCACCAGATTTTTGGTGCCTTCGTAGTCCACCTTGTATGGCCCCGTGGGATCGAAGCTGGGACTAGCACCCGTAGCACAGAGTATCGCAGTGCTATCAGCTATGGCGGTGTTGAGACTGTCTGGATTTAGGACATCGCCCACAACTAACTCAGCTGCATCAGGCAGAATTGCCCTAGCTTTCTCTAAGTCTCGGACTAAAGCCCGGACGGGTATATTGCGATCAACCAGATCTTTTACAATCCGGCGACCAGTTTCCCCTGTTGCCCCTGCTACAAATACTTTCATTTGACAAGCTATCTTAGTTAAACGCGGACTTATTGATTCGAGTCAGCTTTTACTAACATTGTATAAACTTAAAAGGGCAATACTCCTCGTTCCATTAAGATTCTGAGATAAAAGTGTAAATTTTGACCCTTAAACGGGCATCTTGAAAATAGGCAAACGATAACTCAACTCGCGCAGGAGAGCGTCTATCTATGCAGTCGCAGTATAGTGAAAATCAATCTTCGGAAGCTACTACAGAAGCAATTTTGGATATAACGCCCAATCCTGTCGATACTGAGGAGTTAAGCGAACAAACAGCAGATCTGGGTAAGACCCAGATCGAGCCAGCACGCTTTCACGGCTTCTTTGAAGACTGCATGGAGATGTATGCCGATGCTCAAACCGTTGCCGAGTATCTAAACGCTCACCAAGGATGGTTTCGTCGCTGCGCCCACCCCATGAAAGCCGAACCGATAGGAGAGAATGGCTACGCCTTGACTGTCGGGCGCTTTGGGTCTTTTGGCTATCAGGTAGAACCGAAGGTAGGTTTGGAATTACTACCGCCAGAAGAAGGTATCTACCGCATCCGAACTATACCAGTACCCGATTACGTTGCCCCAGGTTATGATGTTGACTTTAATGCCACTCAGTGGTTAGTGGAAACAACGACAAGTGATTTGGATGAAGGAGTAGCGGCTGTCTTGGGTAGCACTACAAAAGTCACACGGGTACAATGGCAGTTAGATCTACTCGTAACCATTCACTTCCCTGGGTTTATTTACCGCTTGCCCATGTCTTTGATTCAAAGCACAGGCGATCGCCTCCTAGCCAAAATCGTCCGCCAAGTCAACCGCCGCTTGACTCACAAAGTGCAGCAAGACTTTCACTCAACTTTGGGCTTGCCGATGCCCCACAAATCTAAGAAGTTTGCGGCTTAAGACATGGTGGGAGTGGGGGAGAATGACAATTGACAACTGACAACTGACAACTGACCACTGACCACTGACCACTGACCACTGACAACTGACAACTGACCACTGACCACTGAAAATTAACAATTGATTACATTTTGCTAATAATCCTTAGCAGAATTTCCATGCCGCTCACGGCCTGCCACCCAAAAAATCCCAAAAGAACTACATTTAGGAAAATGTGGGTGTAACGAGCCAAATCGTTGCCTTTCTGCATCAAAGGAGAAAGAGCGGCAGAAGTCGCAATTATACTTGTCATGCTTAATCCTACCAGCAGGTGAGGCCCGACAAACAGCTTGCCGTTGTTAATGTAGGTGACGCCCATACCAAAAACTGTGGATACAACCATCAACGCCAAAAGCAAAGAACCGATTTGGTAGTGTCGGATGTTATACCTGCCCTTGATTAACTCTTTCTTGGCTTCCCCTTCTGCGTTTCTGGTACGTATGACTTGAATGCCCAGGTACAAGGCATAGATGGCTGTGGCTAACAACACCCACATTACAGTGGGATGTATGAATTGGCTCCAAACTTTAACGGATGCGGGGATTTCCAAGCTCATAGTGTGCGGAGGATTGCTTAACTAACTTTATAAAAATTAGCATAATCTCCGTAACGATTCTTTGCAAAGTCGCCATTATAGCCACAGTCACATAGGTTAGGACAGTATTGAACGCTTAAAGCAAGGCCGGGACTGTGTTTGTACTCAGCACTCCCCACTCCCCACTAAGGCTGAAGCACTTTGCTATCCCTCCAAGCTGTGACGTCCTCTTTTTCGTTATGATTGCCTTTGTGTTCTGCGAACTTTAGCAAGAAGCGCTATTTTTGCATGATTATTCTGCATAAATGGAATGCAACGATCGGCACAGTCTTCTCAAGTGCCTAATTTAACGCTAAGTTGACATTGCTGGGGATGCAATGAGGCGCAGCCATGACTTCCACATTAGATAAAGATGTCTTATTAAGACGGGCGGCTCAAAACGGTGAAATCGATCGAGTACAAGCGCTACTCGCTGAGGGTGCTAACGTCAACGCCACAGACAAAGACGGCACCACTGCTTTGATGTTTGCCGCCCGCAATGGTTACGCAGAAATTGTCCAGGATCTGCTGTCAGCTGGTGCAAAGGTCAACCTGCCCAGAAGATTGTACAAGCTGACAGCTTTAATGTTGGCAGCTACTAGGGGGCAGGTTGATGTCGTTGAGACTTTGGTGGCTAGCGGCGCTGACGTAAATGCTAAAAATGTTGACGGTAGCACCGCTTTAATGATATCGGCGCTGAAAGGTCATGGTGACGCGGTAAAGCTCTTGCTGGCTGCGGGTGGTGATGTCAATATCAAAGACAAGGATGACGATACTGCTTTGACTATAGCAGCCGAACACGGCCACGCAGATGTCGTACAAGCATTGCTGGAAGCTGGTGCTGATGTAAATGTAAGCAGTGGGGGGGAAACCGCTCTAACTCTAGCAGCGGGTCAAAACTACGTCCAAACAGTTGAGGTACTGTTAGCTCGCGGGGCGGATGTGAATGCAAGGAACCAGGAGAAGAGAACTGCCCTGATGTTAGCAGCAGAGTCGGGTTATATGGCGATCGCGCAACAGTTGTTGGCTGCATCTGCTGAAGTTAATATCAAAGACAAAGAGGGTGAGACGGCTTTGACTCTGGCAGCCGATCAGGGAACTGCGATCGTGCTTGCACTGCTAGACGCCGGTGCTGACGCGAATACCAAAAATTTAGATGGGTGGACAGCACTGATGGCAGCAGCAGCCGGAGGTTACACTGCCATTGTCACCGCTTTGCTCGATAAAGGTGCTGCGATCGATGCTAAAGATGTGGATGGCGAAACGGCTTTACACCTGGCTGTTGTCGAGGGTTATGCTGAGGTAGTGGGGGTTTTACTCAACCGGGGGGCTGATGTCCAGCTGAGAAACGAACTTGGGGATACAGCCCTGCACTTAGCAGCTTTGCAAGATTACAGCAACATTGTGGCAGATCTGCGGCAAAAAGGAGCGGATAGCAATGCCAAAAACTTTGGCGAGACAGCTTTAACGATCGCAGTATCTCACAGAAACATTGAGACGGCAAAAGTACTGTTGGATAGCGGTGCTGATGCCAATCTGCCTGATGATGGCGGAAAAACTGCTTTGATAAAGGCATCTGAGTATGGTGATACCGACATCGTGCAGCTTTTGATTTCAGCAGGTGCTGATGTCAATCTTCAAGATAATACTGGTGCTACTGCCTTGATCTGGGCGGCTTCGCGGGGTTATGCTGACACAGTAAAAGTTTTGCTTTCCGCCGCTGCTGATGCAAATCTAAAAAACCAAGGCGGCAGTACGGCTTTGATGATGGCTGAATTTAACGGTCATCGCAATGTTGTGAAATTGCTTAAAGTAGCTGGGGCACAGGAGTCAACAACCCACCACTAAATCGGAGTACCGATTATAGTGGGGGCTTGAAAGAGTCGAGTTGACCAGACTCAGGTAGCAATACCTACGTTAGTGGAAAGAGTTCAAGTTCCTACCTACGGATGCGACGCCAGTCTGTAGCTCTAGAACCAGGTGGTTAAACAGGTCTAAAGGGTTAAGCCAGTGCTACGAAAGAAAGTACCGACCACTAACATTGTCAAGGCGAACATCACCCCAGTAATGGGAGGGGGAGCAATCCCCAAGAAATTAAACGCCCTACCGTTAGCGCAGCGGCTCCTCTGAGGAGCGGCGGGTCAATCACAGAACAATATCGGTAGCCTCAATCCTGTAATGCCAGCGGGTATGCGAAGAAGTTTCACCACTTTTGAGGCGCAACGGTTTCCTCATCGACCTTATGAATAGTTATGCAACTTTTACCCTGCCCTCCTTTGACTCTCACCGCCAAACTGAGTACAGTTTTGGCGGGAGTCTCCAAGGAGGAAGAAAGATGAATTGCCCATAACCGTCGGTGCGACGCTATAACCTTTTCAATTGGGGCTATCCTCTAAAGCCATCCCCAGTCTTTCTTGTGGGTATTGCCCACTTACCCACTTATGTTATAATCACCTCGGAGAAAGTAAACTGAGAGTCATTCGCCTTTTTGCTGGCAAGGCATAGCAAAATTTTATATTTTGAAAATGCAAAGTATATGCCTAGATCGCCAAACAAGAAAAATAAAATTACGTTTTTGTAGCTTTGGCAATGACTATCTGACAACTCTAAAAGAGCGCTTATGTAGCGCAGTTTATATATGCCTCTTTGAGGTGACGCCAAATGTTAGCAAACAGCCCGATTGCAGACCAAAACTTCCGCGAAATTAAAGAGATTGTTCGGACTGACAACCGAGGCCGTTTGACGATAGGGCAGGAAGTGAAGTCAAAAAAATACCGAGTACTGATTAACGACGTGGGGCAAATTTTATTAGACCCCGTTAAAAACATTCCTGAGCGAGAACTGTGGTTGTGGAAGAACCCTGGGGCTCGTGCTTCCTTAGAAAGGGGACTACAGCAGGCAGCATCCGGAGAGGTTCAGGACTTGGGTTCATTCGCTCAGTACGGAGATTTGGAGATTGATGACTAAAGTGTTAACTGACTACCAGTGGATTTCAAGCTAGAATTTACAACAGAGGCAAAGGAAGCGCTAGCTAACCTTGAGCAAACAGATCCAAAAAAGCACAAGAAAGTGCTAAAAACACTTGGGTTAATGCAAACCAACCTGCAACACCCCAGCCTCAATACTCACAAATTTGATTCCCTATCAGGACCCGAAGACGAGGAGGTATTTGAAGCTTATGTCGAGAATAAGACTCCAGCTGCCTTCAGGGTCTTTTGGTATTATAGACCCGGAAAGGGAGTTATTACAATTATTGCAATAACTCCCCATCCATAGAAAATGACTTGGGGATTAATGTAAGAAGTGACGGATGCCAGTAAAGACCATCACGATACCCAATTCATTGGCAGCATCGATCGAGTCTTTATCTCGCAAACTACCACCCGGTTGTACAATGGCAACAATTCCCGCTGCTGCTGCTGTCCTTACAGAATCATCAAATGGGAAGAAACCATCGCTGGCAAGAAAGCTACCTTGGGCTTTTTCTGCCGCTTGTTCTAAGGCAATTTTAACAGAGCCGACGCGATTCATTTGCCCCGCACCGACACCGAGAGTTGTGCGATCGCACGTCACTACAATAGCATTAGATTTAACGTGCTTGCAGACTTTCCAGGCAAAGAGTAATTCTTCCAGTTGTTCTGGGGTTGGTTGTTTCTCAGTGACTACCTGCCATTGGCTAGGATTTTCTATTGTATCATCAGCAGCTTGAACTAGAAAACCACCTGCGATCGATCTGACAGTTTCGTTTTGCCCAGTACTCAAATCTGGCAGAATTAAAACTCGAACTTTCGATTTAGCACCCAATATTTCTTGTGCTTCTGGTTCGCATCCCGGCGCTACAACGCATTCTAAAAATGTCTTTGTCAAAGCAGTTGCTGTAGGTGCATCGATAGGTTTATTCAGAGCAACAATACCACCAAAAGCAGAAACAGGGTCAGCATTAAAAGCTTTTTCATAAGCTTCTAAAACGCTATTTCCCATTGCTGTACCGCAGGGATTCGTATGTTTGATAATTGTCGCAGTGGGAGTATCGGTAAACTCAGCAATAATTCGCCGTGCAGCTTCTAAATCCACCAAGTTATTATAACTTAGTTCTTTACCTTGGAGTTTAGTAGCAGCTGCCCAACCGCTGGGAACTGTTCCGGTTTGATACCATGCAGCTGGTTGATGGGGATTCTCGCCATAACGTAGGGATTGCAGCTGTTGTCCGGAAAGCCCAAACCGTTGTAGAGACGTTTCTTGAGAAGATCGATCGCCGAGGTAGGTTGCGATCGCCAAATCGTAAGCCGCAGTGTGCGAAAATGCTTCCAAAGCACGCGCTTGCCGAAATTCTACAGACGCCTCTCCTCCATACAGCCGCAACTCCTCTAAGTAAGCATCGTAGCGATCGGGATTGCACAAAATTGTCAGATGAGCGTAATTTTTGGCCGATGCCCTGATCATAGCAGGGCCACCGATATCGATTTGCTCAATTGCCTCACTCAAAGTGACACCTGATTTAGCAATTGTTTGTTCAAATGGATAAAGATTTACCACCACTAAATCAATCGGGCGGATTTGATTTGCTTCCAAATCTGCGATATCCTGCGACAAATCGCGACGTGCCAGAATACCGCCATGAATGCGGGGGTGTAGAGTTTTTACTCGTCCTCCTAAGATTTCAGGAGAACCAGTGTAATCAGAAACTTTTGTTACTGGTATACCAGCTTCTTTTAGTGCTTGGGCAGTTCCACCGCTGCTGATTAGATCGAACTCAAATTCCTCAACCAGTTTCCGGGCAAAGTCGATTAGATTAGTTTTGTCGGATACACTCAAAAGTGCCAAACGGTTACTCATTAGCAAATTCCTGATTGGTGCAAGTAAAAATTTTAAAGTTAAATACCAATTTTTTTTAACTTTTCGTTTAAATTTTGATTGGTGCTAGTTTCGGAAAAGGGGAGGAACCTCACCCCCCCCAACCCCCCTCTCCTCTGGAGGAGAGGGGGGGAGAGAAAGATTTGGAGAGGGGGGGGGAGAAAGATTTGGAGAGAGGGGGGAGAAAGATTTAGAGAGGGCGGGAGAAAGATTTGGAGAGGGGGGAGAAATTTGAACCTCACCCCCCCAACCCCCCTCTCCGATCTCGGAGAGGGGGGAGAAAGATTTGGCGTGGGGGGGGGAGAAAGATTTGGAGAGGCGGGGGGAGAAAGATTTGGCGTGGG
>Ga0335394_10000052_pt1 | contig 106829 bp, 75 predicted proteins | sample MAT03_FD_205741 | JGI IMG/M metagenome (GOLD analysis project Ga0335394, IMG submission 205741) | Freshwater microbial communities from Lake Fryxell liftoff mats and glacier meltwater in Antarctica - MAT-03 (spades assembly) (version 2) ... | reverse complement strand
AGAGCAACTCGCCGACGCCGTGGTGCTGGCCGATCCCGTCTGGTCGCGCGTTCACCGGCTGCTTCGCCCTACGGCGCCGATCGCCAACGAGCACGAACCGGTCGGCTGGCAGGCCGTGCAATTGAAGAACGACGGAGCGCTTCCTGTGAGCGTGCGGATCGAGAGCGAAGTGGCCGAGGGAAACGACTCGCAACCGCTGCTCGATTTCGCCCCCACCACCTGGATCGCCCCCACCGAAAGCCCCACGTCCGAGCATCTGTTGGCCATCCCTCCGCACAGCACTGCAACGGCTGTGTTGCCGCTGTTCGCTCGCCGCGAAGTCCGCCCCGGACGCTACGAGCGCCGACTGCGGATCTTTCCGGTCGGCAGCACCCAGGAGATTGCGCAGACCGTGCGGCCGCTCGATGTCATTCGCGGCGATGCGGCCGTGTCGATCTCGGTGTTGGCAGCGCTCGTGGGGTCGCTGATTGCGGTGCTGCTGGTCGCCTGGCGTGGGCGTCGGGTGGTGGCCGGCATTGGGGTGGAAGGGCTGGCCACGATCGGCATGATGGCCGCCGTGCAGTTCGCCGCCGCGTATGTCTTTCGCATTGGCACGCATGTGCTGGCCGGATTGCTGGGGCCGTTCGCCATCTTTGTCACTGGGCTGGGGAATGAAGGAGTGAGCGGAATGTTGATGGCCGCTACCATCACGCTGGTTCCGCGCGTCGGCGCGGCCAGCCTGACCCTGGCGACCCTGTGGCTGCTGAACTCCCTCTTCACCGGGCAGTTCGGGCTGGTCGACATCGAGTTCGTGATCCTCAGTTGCCTGGCCTGCGAGCTGACCTTGGCGCTGCTGGGCGTGACGACCACCTCGCAGATCCGCCGGCCTGCGCGACACGCTCCCTGGTCGATGGTGCTGCGCGTGGCCCTGGCGCTCGGATCGGCCAAGGCGCTGGCGCTCTACCTGGATCTGTGTCTGGTGCAGGTGCTGTATCGGCTGTACTTCGCCCCGTGGTACGTGCTGGCGGTCGCGCTGTGCGTGGGGTTGGGATACGGCGCCACGGGGGCGGCCGCGGGAACGGTGCTGGGCTATCAGTTGCGAAGGACCGCCGGATGAGCGATGCCGCCCTGGTCCAGCGGCTGACGTTCACCTTTGTCGGCCGCGATCAGCCGAGCCTGATCGATGTTTCCTGTCGATTGCCGCAGGCGAGTTGGACGCTGGTCACGGGTCGAACGGGCAGCGGCAAGTCGACGTTTCTCCGCGCGCTGGCCGGACTCATTCCGCACCACTCGACCGGCGTGATGAGAGGCAGCGTGCGGCTGTTCGGGCAAGATACTGCCACTGCCCGACCGGCGCAGTTGGCGCGGCAGGTGGGGCTGGTGCTGCAATCGCCCGACGAGCAGCTCTGCGCCACGACGGTGGAAGCTGAGGTCGCCTTCGGGCTCGAGAATCTGGCCACGCCGGTCGCCGAGATCGGCCCCCGCATCGCCGAATGCCTGGAGCGGATGGGCCTGGCCGGCTTCGAGCGGCGGGCCACGCGGCAGCTCTCGGGCGGGCAAAAGCAACGGCTGCTGCTGGCTTCCATCCTGGCCATGCGTCCGCGAATGCTGCTGCTCGACGAACCGCTGAGCCAACTCGATCCACAAGCTGCGGCCGAGTTGCTGTGCGAGCTCGACGGACTGCGCGCCACCGGCATGGCGATTGTGCTGGCCGAACACCGGTTGGACGACGTGCTGCCGCTGGCCGATCGTGTGCTGGTGTTCGATGGGGGCCGACTGGCCGAAGATCTCGATCCGCGCCGCGTGCCGGAGCTGGCCGAGGGATTCGCCCGGCACGGCCTGGAAACGCCTGAGATCACGCGGTTGGCGTTGCGGCTGGGACTTCTTCCGGAAGAGAGCGTGCCGCAATGGGCCGCGCGGTTTGTCGCCGAAGAGGGATCCGTCGCGCCGATTGCTGCTGAGTCGGTTGGATCTTCCACTCCGCTCCTTGCCGTCCGAGATCTTACCTTTCGATACCCTGAAAGCCCCACGACTGTCTGGCAAGATGTCTCTTTCGTGCTGGCTGCCGGCGAACGGGTGGCTTTGGTCGGGGCCAACGGCAGCGGCAAGAGTACACTGCTTAGCTTGCTGGCGGGACTGCTGTCGGCCAGTTCCGGCAATATCGAGTGGGACCCCGGCCCTATCAGAAGCAGCACGAAACCGCCGCCCAAGTCGGGCCTGCTGTTTCAGAATCCCGATTTGATGCTTTTCTGCCGCACGGTCCGCGAGGAGCTGGCCTTTGGCAACGCCGGCCAGCAGGCGATCGAACCCTTGGCCGCTGAACTTTCGCTGACCGACCTGCTCGATGAGCCTCCGCTGGCCTTGAGCCAGGGACAACGGTTGCGCGTCGCGGTAGCAGCAGTTCTGGCCCAGGCGCCGCGGCTGTTGCTGCTCGACGAGCCGACCACCGCTCAGGATCGTCGGCAGTTAAGCGTGATGATGGAGTTGCTCTCCCGCGCGGCGAGGGAGCAACGCGGAATCGAAGGGCTGCTGTTTTCAACCCATGACGTGAGCATGGTCGCCCAGCATGCAGACCGCGTGCTGGTGCTGGGAGAAGGCAAGCTGCTGGCCGACGTGAGCCCCGTCGAGTTACTGAGAAACGATGCGCTAATTGCGGCTGCAGGATTGCGCCGCCCTCCGCTGTATGAGTTGCGGCAGCGGCTGGGCCTGGCGGGATTGAGTTTTGAGCAGATCGCGGCGGAGCTCGCCGGGAAGCTCAAAGCGTGAGTGGGCCTTTGTAGCGAACGCGGCGCACCTGCGGCTGGCCTAATCCAAGAACTCCACATGGACGTGCGATGATTCAAATGCTTCTAAGACTTCTCTCAGGTAGTCCCGATTCGAAACTGTCTGACTGCGAAGTTCAGCCAGACGTCGCTGCGTTTCGTCCTCGTCAAGCTGGCCCTGGTTTTCCATCATTTCAATCTCCCACATCAATACGTTGGTTGGACTGAAGGCTCGTTTCACTGCGGCGGCGTTGCGAATGATCAATGTGAATGGTGGTGCTACACCGAATCCACCGCGCAAGCAATCCGAGAGACTATCCAGGTTAGCTCCATAGTAGCCCGACGCTCCATTCACTGCCTGTCCTAACGCAAGGTAGAAGCCAGGGACGTCTTCAACGTCAGCTCCATTGATTTCAATCGTTACGCCACTTTGGTCTTGGATCGGTTCTGGATGTTCGCTGCACCATGATTCGCGAACAGAATGTAGATGCTCGTAACGTGTCCTGTGCAATTCTGACTCCATAGCACCACCACCACCTTTATTGCGACGTCACAAGCAATCCGTCCCTGTCCGCTCAACCCTGCATGATCTCCTGGATCACATGCCCATGCACGTCGGTCAAGCGGCGGTCGATGCCGTTGTGCCGTAGCGACAGCCTGGTGTGATCGATGCCCAGCAGATGCAGCATGGTGGCGTGTACGTCGTAGCAGTAGGTGGGCTTGTCGGCCGCCTTGTAACTCCACTCGTCGCTGGCGCCGTAGGTCATTCCACCCGTCACTCCTCCACCGGCCAGCCAGTTGGTAAACGTGAACGGGTTGTGGTCGCGCCCCTTGGCCCCCTGACTGCAGGGCATGCGGCCGAACTCGGTGGTCCAGTGGACGATGGTGTCCTCCAGCAAACCTCGCGCGGCCAAGTCCTTCAGCAGCGCGGCGGCCGGTTGATCCATGCTGCCGGCCATATCGCCCAGGTCCTTCTCGATGTCCTCGTGCGTGTCCCAATTGCGCCGCGGAAAGCCATTGTCGGCGCCGCTCCAGACTTGCACGAAGCGCACGCCGCGCTCCAGCAGTCGCCGAGCGATCAGGCAGTTTCGTCCGAAGTCCTCGGTGTTTTTGTGATCGAGTCCGTACGATTTCTTGGTGGCCTCGGTTTCGTCCTTCAGGTCTAGGACTTCGGGGGCGCTCAACTGCAATCGCGCGGCCAGTTCGTACGAGGCGATACGGGCGTCGAGCCGGCTGTCTCCTTCGCGCCCCTTCTGATGCTCGCGGTTCAGCTTGACCAGAGCGGAGAGAGCGTCGGCGTCGGTCTTGGGCGTAACATACGAATCCTTGGGCGGGTTCAAGTCGGCAATGGGGTTCGCGGAACCGGGCTTGATCATCGTCCCCTGATGCGCGGCGGGCAGGAAGGCGGCGGTCCAGTTGCCCGGGCCGTTGGGGCCGAAGCCGCGCGAGTCGGGCAGCACCACGAACGTGGGCAGATTCTGGTTCAAGCTCCCCAGGCCGTAGCTGATCCAGGCCCCCATGCCCGGGAACCCGGGGAGCACGAAGCCGGTGTTCTGCATGAACGTGGCCGGGCCGTGGACGTTGCTCTTGGCGACCATCGAAGGAATGAACGCCATCTGGTCGACGCACTCGCCCAGATGCTTGACGGTCTCGTTCATCCACTTGCCGGACTGGCCGTACTGTTTCCATTTCCACGGGGACTGCATGACCGCGCCGGGGCTGCTCTGGAAGAGCTCGACCTTGCCGCCTGGATCGAACGGCTTGCCGTTCTTCTCGATCAGGGCCGGCTTGTAGTCGAACATGTCGCACTGACTGGCCGCCCCTGACATGAAGAGCTGAATGACCCGCTTGGCCTTGGCGCGGTGATGGATGCCGCCGTTGAGATCTTTGGGCGACGACTTCTCGGATTTGGATGCTGAAGCGTCGGCGGCCAGCAGGCCCTCGTGGCCGAGCATCTGCGCCAGCGCCAGCCCGCCCAATCCGCCGCCGAATTGCCAGAGGAAGTCACGTCGATTCATGGGATGTTCCCGATAGGGGGCAGAGGTCTACCCGTGCGATTCGTATCGAACAAAGGATGCACGAAGCGGCAAGTTCAAGGGACCGGAGACAGATTCGCGGAAGGAAGCAGTTGTCCACAGATGTCGCAGAGAGACACAGATGTAATGCAAGAGGTGCAACACCGCGCTCGCCGTTCATTTGCGCGGTTCGAGGACATCCAATGGTTTCCTGGATTTAATCTGTGTCTATCTGCGACATCTGTGGACAACTGCTTCCTTCGCGAACTTCCTTCGCGACCTTACTTCGCGCGGCCGTAGCTCAATCGACAAACAAGAACTCATTGGTGTTGAACAGCAGCCGGCAGGCACTCGCCCAACCGTGCTCCTTGGCGTGCCCCACCAGCAACTCTGTCTCGTCTTTCGATGGGGAACGTCCAAAGGCGAATCGCCAGGCCGCGGTCGCGCGGCCTTCTGGCGTCTCGGTGATCGGTGTCACTCGGGCGGCGAAGTGCTCGGCCTGTCGGACCATGAACGGATTGTTGAGCAGGGCCAGAGCCTGCAGCGCCGTGATCGTCTCGGTCCGCACCGGCACAATCAGCGACGGATCGGGCGAGTCCATGCACTCCATGAACGGGTCGGGAACGCTGCGGACCACGAAACGATAGATCGCCCGGCGGAACGACCGGGGGTCGTCGACATTGTGCTGGTCGTAGAGATAGTGCGGCGAGTGGTCATCTTTGAAGCCAAAGGCCTGAAAGCCCGGCCCGCCCATCTTCAAGTCCAGCCTGCCGCTGACAGCCAGCACCGTATCGCGCAGGCTCTCGGCATCGAGGCGGCGGCGGTTCATGCGCCACAGATAGCGATTGCCTGAGTCGATCTTGGCGGCATCCTCGCGAGAGGTCGAGGCCTGTCGATAGGCCGCGCTGGTCACGATCAGTCGGTGCAGCTTCTTGAGGGACTGCCCGCCGTCGCGGAACTCCACGGCTAGCCAGTCGAGCAGTTCCGGGTGCGACGGCTGCGAGCCCATCCGGCCAAAGTCGTTGGGCGAATCAACCAGCCCCTGGCCGAAATGATAGTGCCAGACGCGATTCACGATCGAGCGCCAGGTCAACACGTTCTTCGAGTCGACCAACCAGGCGGCCAGCGCCGCGCGACGCTGCCCTTCGTCTCCAGCATTGGTCAGCGTGAATGCGCCGCCAGTCCCGGGCACGCAAGCCACCGTGCCGGCCTGCATCTCCTTGCCGGGGTTCTTCACGTCGCCGCGCGGCAGCCAGTTCACCAGGCGAGGCGCCCGCGGTACGACCGTGTAGACCACCGGCCCCTTGGACAACTCGGCCATCTCGGGCTCGATCGCCCGGATGCGCGCCGTTGCCCGCGACTGTTCGGCCCGCAGTTCAGGGCCGATGGCGGCTTCGATCGCCCGGGTGCGCTCGGCCGTGACGGCGGCCAGCTCGGCCTCCAGAGCGGCGCGGTCCTTCAGCGTCTTCGCCAGTTCGGGCGTCCCCAGATCCGGCAGCAAGTGCCGACTGTTGTGGCCATCGACCAGATTCTTGGTGTGCCAGCGGCCTTGATCGATGGAGTCGAGCGCCGTAACCGTGACGCCGGCGGCGATGTTCTTGCCCCCCGATTCCACCTGCATTTCACCCAGCGCGAAGATGTAGTCGCCCGAGCGGAGCCAGAGCCGCTGCGCCGTGACGCGCACATACCGCGCCACAACGGGTGTCTCGCCTGCCAGGCGGATCGAGACCACGTTGTCGCCCGGGTTGGGAACGTCGGCCTTGGAATAGTCGGCTGCCAGTCGCGGCTGCTTGAAGTCGGGTTCGTCACTTACGGCCACCTGGTAGCGCACGGGGAAGCCGAATCCGGGTGCGTCGCGGAAATCGGTCGGCCGCGCAGGAAATAGATGGATGGCTTCGATCGGCTGCGGCTTTGCCAGGTCGATCTGCACCCACTTCACCCCGTCGGGCTGGCCCATGATGCCGCTGTGATAGCCGTTCGTGGGACTGGTGACGGGCGCACTCGCGGGGGGAACCGGACTGGGAAGCGAGCTGAGCCGGTTGCGACGTTTGGCGACCTCTTCGTCCAGGCGGGCGATCTCGGGACTGGCGGCCCCGGCGACTTTGGCTTCGATCTCGGCCACGCGTTTCTGCAAGGCGGCTTTCTCATTCGCCAGCGCATTCTGCCGGGCTTTCGTCTCCTTGTCGCCGAAGAAGCGATCCCCCCGATCCAGCCCCGCAAAGACCGCTTGCAGCGAGTAGTAATCATCCTGCGTCATGGGATCGAAGGGATGATCGTGGCAGCGCGAGCAGTGCACCGTCAGGCTAGTGAAGGTCGACATGGTGTTCGCCAGCATGTCGTCGCGATCCAGCAGTCGCGTGATGAGCTTGTCGGTGGTGTCCTCACGCAGTTCGACGTGCCCCACGAAGTCCCAGGGACCGGCGGCAATGAAGCCCGTGGCCACGATCCCTTCCGGATCGCCCGGCTGCAGCACATCGCCAGCGATCTGTTCCGAGACAAACTTGCTGTACGGCTTGTCTTCGTTGAAGGCCCGAATCACGTAGTCGCGATAGGGCCAGGCATTCACGCGGCGCTTGTCTTTGTCGTAGCCGTGGGTGTCTCCGTAGTGGACCACGTCGAGCCAGTGCCGGCCCCAGCGCTCGCCATAGCGGGGCGAGGCCAGCAGGCGGTCGACCAGTTGCTCGTAGGCGTCGGCCCGCGTGTCGGCCACGAAGGCGTCGACCTCTTCCGGCGAAGGAGGCAGTCCGATCAGGTCGAACGACAGTCGGCGGATCTGTGTCCGGCGATCGGCCTCGGGCGAAGGGGTGAGCTTCTGCTGCGCGAGCTTTTCGAGCGCGAAGGCATCGATCGGTGTTCGGCCCCAACCGGTCAGGGCCGGTGTCGGCACGGCTGGCTTGACGAGCGGCTTGAAGGACCACCAATCGCCCCGCTCCATTTTCTTGGCGACCAGTTTCAGCTCGGCGGGAAAGCTCGCCCCTTGCGAGATCCACTTCACCACCAGCCCGACCTGCTGGGCCGAGAGTGCGGGCTCCCCCTGCGGCATCTCGGGCTTGGGGCCGGAGATGTGTTCGACCAGCAGGCTTTCGTTCGGTTTGCCGGCGATCCAGGCGGCGCCGCTTTCGCCCCCCTTCGAGGCCGCGGCCGCCGAATCGAGGGCCAGGCCCCCCTTCGGTTTGTCCCCCGCATGACAGCGGATGCAGCGTTGCTCGAAGATCGGCGCGATCTGATCGCGGAACAGGTCGTCGGCGCGCGCGTGCTTTACCGAAGCCCCGCATAGGAGCAAGCAACCTAGCGCCAGGGGAAGGGAGTGCCGTGTATGCATGGTCATTCGCCAGGACAAAAGGACACGGGCCGCAAAGTGGTCTGACCAATTGAATCTAACAAGCGTGGTGCGAATGTCAAGCAGCATTTTGACTTCGCATGCAATGTTCGGAAGGGGGAGCCGAGCTGCAACATCTGATGCCATTCTTAACGATTCCAGCCATTCATGCGAATCCATCGAAAACATCAGTCTGAAAAGAGCCTGTACGCCCATCGGTTTGCAAAGTTCTGTCCCCCTCTGATGCGCATCGGCCTTGAACTGTTGAGCCACAATCGCGAGAATCCTCCCTTCGCCCGCCGGTCTTCTTGGGCGCTTGTCTATGCGTGGATCGAGAGGTGTCGCCTGTCGTTGCCTGTCCTTGAAACCCCGGAACACGTCGCTCTCGCACCTCTCGAGTTCGTCCGTACGCCCAAATTCAGCAAGGGAGACAACTTCCTGAGCGAGCTGAAGCGGCGCGTCGACGACTACTTTGAAACCACCGGACTCAGCCGGCGGGACTGTCCGCAGATGTATTTGAAGACAGCTCTGCTGCTGGCCAGCTTTGCGGGCTGCTACGTCTGGCTGGTGTGGGGCGCCCAGACCTGGTGGCAGGCTCTCCCCTGTGCCGCGCTGCTGGGCTTTGTGACAGCCTGCATCGGCATGAACGTGCAGCACGACGGTGGCCATCAGGCGTTCTCGGACCGCCCTTGGGTCAACAAGCTGATGGCCATGTCGCTGGACCTGATCGGGGGGAGTTCGTACCTGTGGCATTGGAAGCATGCGGTGCTGCACCACACCTACGTGAATATCGCCGGGCACGACACCGACATCGAGTATGGCTTTCTGGCCCGGGTGGCTCCGCATCAGCCGCGGCGCAGCTTTCATCGCTGGCAGCATCTGTATCTGTGGTCGCTGTACGGCCTGATCGCGGTGAAGTGGCACCTGTACGATGACTTCCGCGACCTGGCTGCCGGACGAATCAGCAATCATCGTGTGCCGCGGCCCACGGGGTGGGAACTGGTGATCTTCATCGGCGGCAAGCTGATTTTTGTCAGCCTGGCGTTCGTGATTCCGCTGATGTTTCATTCGGTCGGCGCCGTGCTGCTGTTCTACGGCGTCTCGGCGTTTGTCACGGGGATCGTGCTCAGCATGGTCTTTCAACTGGCGCACATCGTGGGCGAAGCGGCCTTTCCTCTCCCCGCGGAAGAGACGGGTTGCCTGGAGAACAGTTGGGCGATCCATCAGGTTGAAACGACGATCGACTTTGCGCGCAGCAGCAAGCTGGCCGCCTGGCTGCTGGGCGGGCTGAACTATCAGGTCGAGCACCACTTGTTCCCGCGCGTCTGCCACGTCCACTACCAGGCGCTGTCGCATCTGGTCGAAGCCACCTGCCGCGACTTCGGTGTGAAGTACTGCGAGCACAAGACGTTCTGGGCGGGCATCGTTTCGCACTTCCGCTGGCTGCGGCAAATGGGCATGCCGAGCGCCGAATTGGCCGAGAACGCCTAGCAAGACACTGCGGGATCGTAGGCGTCGCTTGGTCGCTTGCGCTAGACGGGTCGCCAGGCCAGCACGACGCGCGAGACGGTGATGTCCGACTTCTTAGGCGGGATCACGATCTCTTCCAGTTCCATGCTGGCGGGGCTGACGGCCCGCTCCAGCTCCGCGGTCTCGGCATTGAACTGCTCGTCGAGTTCGTCGCGCCGCTGGCGCAGGACTTCGACCGATTCCTCGGCGTCGCCGATATCGGCACGCTGCCGTGCCGCACGACTGGCCGCTCGGCCGGCGGTCGCCGCGCGGCCCACGTTGGCGCTCGAGGCCAGCTTCCGCCCGAACATCGCCCCCAGGATCGAGGTGCCGACGGAAATGGCGGCCTGCAGCGTGCTGTCGGTGGCCTGGGCTTTCTCTTTCTCGACCTTGACCATCGCCCGACGAAGTTTGTCGTCGGCGGCTGCCAACTTAGGGGCGTACTTGGCCCGCAACTTCTCGACTTCCAGGTCGCGGCGTTCCTTGCCCGATTGCGACAGACGAATGCGGAAATCGACCTCGCTCTCGCCCGGCTGAGAGACTTCTTTCAATGCGGCGCTCTTCCAAAGTGTCAGTCGGCGATTGCGATAGAGCGAGTCTTTGAGGGCGGTCGTCCAGGTCGCGTAGCTCTTGGCCTTCGACAACTCGGCGACCAGATCGGCAAAGCGGGCGCCCTCGAGCGGTTGCGCTTCCAGCTCGGGCTCGTCCGAGAGTTCTTCGCCGGCGTCCCATAGAGGATTGGGCAGACCATCTTCCACTTCGACCATCAATCGCACGTCTTGCCAAAGGTCGATGCCGGCCGAGGCCTGCGCAAAATGCACGCGGGCCAGGCCCAGCAGCGTCGGCCGGTAATAGACAACCCCGCCGCCGCCGGGGAGCCGTTTGACCGGCGGCAGAAAGAACTCAGGCACGCCGGGGGGAACGACGGGGCGATAGCCACCTTCTTCGGGAATCGCCTTGGCCGCGGGGGCAGCGGCGGCTGTCTTGCCCGGTCCTTCCAGGGCCAGCGACTTCTTGCGCTCGCTCATCAACGACTGGATCTGATCGCGGGTCAACGGCCCGCGCAGGTACGACAGCGTCCAGCGGGTCTGGAATACCACGGGGGCGTCATCATGCACGTTGTTCATCAGAAAGGTGCGCTTGGCCAGCCCCGAGAGGATCGCCTCGGTCTTGGCCCGATCGAATGCTTTGCCCGAGGCGGCCGTGGCTCCTTCCAGTCCGTCCAGGACGCGGGCTTTGTCGCGCTCGGTCTGCAGCCGGCCCAGGAACCAGGTCCCGGTGTTCGACAGTCCCTTGTAGTCCAGGTCGACGGGATTCTGCGTGGCCAGCACCACGCCCAGCCCGAATGCTCGCGCCTGCTTGAGCAGCGTGAGCATCGGCGGCTTGGTCGGCGGATTGGCGGTGGGCGGAAAGAAGCCGTAGATCTCATCCATGTACAGAATCGCCCGCAGGCTCGAGGTCCCGGACTGGCTCCGCATCCAGGCGATGATTTCGTGCAGCAGCAGCGTGACGAAGAAGGTCCGCTCGTGATCGGACAGGTGCGAGATGGACAGGATCGACAGCCGCGGCTTCCCTTCGGCCGTGTGCAGCAGTCGGGCGATATCGAGCGGCTCTCCTTCCATCCAGGCCGAGAACCCGGGCGAGGCCAGGCAGTTGTTGAGCTGCAGCGAGAGCTGGAATCGCTCCTTGGCCGGATAGAAGCTCTCCAGGTCCATGAAGCCGACTTTGTCGAACGGAGGAGTCTGGATCTCGCGAACCAGCAGCCCCAGCTCTAGATCGCGGCCGGACCGCCAGGCCTTCTCGACAATGTTCGAAAGCAAGATGCACTCGCGGCTGCGGAGCGGATCGCCGGTGATGCCGACCAACGCGGCCAAGGCCGAGATGGTGCCGACCAGCCGTTCGCGAAAGGCGTCGACATCGTCCAGGATCGCCTTGGGCGGGGCGGAAAGCGACTTGAGCGCCGCCAGCGGCAAGCCGGCATTGGAGGCCGGCGTGTAGACCGCCACATCGGCCGACTCGCGGAAGCGGGTGATCCGCGCGCCGTCCTCGCCCCAGGCGGCCAGTCCTTCGCGCCAGCTCTTGGCGGTCTCGGCGGCCAACTCGTCGGCGGTCAGCCCTTTGCGGGTGGCTTCGGCGGGATCGATCCACGGGCGGAAGTCGCCCGGCTGCAGCTTGGGGAACGTGAGCAACAGGTTCGAGAGATCTCCCTTGGGATCGATGGCGATGGCCGGGATGCCATCGATGGCTGCTTCTTCCAGTAGCGACAGGCAAAGCCCCGTCTTGCCGCTGCCGGTCATGCCGACGCAGATGGCATGCGTCGTCAGATCCTTGGCATCGTACAGGAGCAGTTCGTCGGTGACCTTTTGGCGATCGAGGTCGTAGTTCTTGCCCAGGTAGAACGCGCCCAGTTTCTCGAAGTCTTGCATCGCAGTCGCCAACTCCAGGTACACAGCCCGTCACGCTCAACGCACACGACCCACTTACGGCTTCAACTCGAAGGCCTCGTCGGGCAGATCGACCGCGATGCCTTCCTTCGGAATCTCCTGCTTCAGGCTCCACAGTACTCCCTGCAGCATGAGCCTGCGATACTCGGGCTTCTTCCAGTTGGCATGAAAGTGGAGCCCGGTGAAGCCGAACGAACGCCCGCCGTCGGGGCGATCCCAGGCCCAGGCGACGGTTTCGACAACTCCATCGATGGGGACTTGCAGGACGGGAGTCACGGGGCGCTCGCCTGGCGCGAACTTCAGACGGTAGTAGAACTCCTCGTCGGTTTTGAAGGGAGCAATGCCTTGGGCGATGGCATGTTCGGCCACGCGAACCTCGGCCCCTTTCAGGACCTGGTACTTGCGGTCGGGACCTCCGTGGCAGCCGCCGAACAGTTTGACAAAGGGCTCGATCGGCGCGGCCTCTTTGGTTCCCATTCCCCAATGGAGCGTGCTCAGGCCGCCCCCTCGCGCGGCCAGTTGCGTGAAGGCATCCAATCGTCGCGGATCGGCCTGGATCCAGCGGGCCCCTTCGCTCACGAACAGCACCACCCCGTCGGCCTGCTTCAGCAACTCAGGGCCTTCGGCCCACGGGTCATCCGCCTGAATCACCTTGGCTTCGACCCCTTTCACCTCCGCCAGCAACCTGGCCAGTACCTGCTGGCCGGCCATGTACTCGTGCGTGGCCTTGGGGTGCCCGTCGGGTTTCTGGCCCAGCAGGAGCACCTTCTTGGGTTCCGCGGCCTCGGATAGCGAGTCGAGCCCGCCCATTGAACCCAACACGAGGAGGCAAAGAGCGTGTCGCAGAATGCGTGATCGCATGGCAGACCTGCCGTCGGGAGAGAGAACGGGGTAACCAAAGCAGCACGGTGCGCGGCTAATTCGCTTCCGGTGTCTTCAGCTCTTCACTCACGGCCTCGAAAATCGCTTCGGTCTCTAATCTGGTATGGCCCAACATGAACGCGATGCCTGGCAGGTCGTATTCGGCGCGGAACAGCAGCGAAGGCCCTCCGGTCACCGTCATCAGCATCTTGTCGGTGCCAGGCGTGGTGAAGAGCTTCTTCGCCAGGGCGTCGACTTTGGGTTGCAGCTTGGCGCTGCGGGCCTTTTTCTTGGGATCCGAGTTGGGAAGGTTGGTAATGACCGAGGCCGCGATCTCGGCAAAGACCATCGCTCGAACAGGAGTTCCGTCGGTCTTGGCCTTCTGCAATGCTTCCAGCGTGCCTTTGCCTCCGACCAACACGATCACATTCTTGCCGATTCCCAGATAGACCGTCTGGAACAAAGGATTCTCCGGGGCTTCGGCCGAAGTCGTCAGGGAGTGAATCGACAGATTGTTCGCCTTGGCGACGTTGAACTGGACCTGCTTCTGCTCTTCAGCGGGCAAGGTCTGGACGAACTCGCGCAGCGCCTTCTCGAGCCCTTCGCCATCTTGAATGGCAATCGAGAACGAGAAATTCGGTTCGTCGCCGGCAACATTCATGCGCATCGCCAGATCGGTCGGCACGACCTCCCAATGCTTCTTGAGGATCTTCAACACGCCCTGGCCCACGGGGTTTTCTTCCTGACCCATGGCATCCAGCATCGCCTGACGAATGCCATCGAACTTGGCCCCCGCTGCGGACATTATCATGCCCGTCTTGCCGGGCAGCGGGATTTCGATCGGCTGGGCTTTGGCTTCGCCCACCGCGGCGATGTATTCGGCCTGCTTGGTTCCCGCGCGCGGCGTGACGCGCAGATCCATCAGCAGCTTGCCGTTCTTGTTCAGATCAAAGCCGTAGGTCAGGCTCTCGGATTCGGAGACCAGCGAGCCGATGACATCGTTGGCCAGTTGCTGGCCATAGAGCCGCCCCTTGAAGCCGGCTTCGGTCTCGCCAGGACGCTTGTTCAATTGGACATCGTTGGAGTTCTGCATCGCCGACAGAAAGAGATTGCGAAGCAGCGGCGAGATCCTGTCTGGCCGAATGACGACAAGCAGGCTGGGCTTGCCGGCGGGCGCGGTGAAAACTTTGGCCGCCGGAATGGGATTGGGCCCCGTCGCCAGCACGGTGGGACCAAACGCCAGGTGAGCGTACTTGTCGGCGAAGCGGAGCTGAGCAGGAGGCATGCCCGGGGGGAGCCTTACGTCGTACTTGCCGTCCTGGGCGGGTTTGGCTTCGATGCCGAGCGTGCCCAGCAGTTCCAGGAAGCCTTTCTCGTCGGCAACGGGGATCAGCACGGCTCCCATCATCTTGTCGTTCAGCATGCCGTATCCGCCCAGTGGACGCCCAAGGTCCAGGCTCTTGAGCTTTTCGAGATTCTCGCCCAGCACGCTTGACCAGCCGGTTTGAAAGTCTTCCACAGCGCCGTTCTTGCCGCCGCTTGCGATGACTTCGCCCACGGACTTGGCCTGCCGCAGCAACTCACCCAGCGGTTGTGTCTCGACCAATACGGCGGGGTCGTCTCCCGTCTGGGCCATCGTCCATGAGGAGCTGAAGGCCACCAGCAGCGTGATCGTCAGAATGCGAATGTAGCGGCATACCGAAGTCATCACAGGATCTCCCCTGAGCCATGTCGAGTTACGCGAGGTGAAGGCCGGCATTTTCGGCTTCGGCAGGGGAAATCGCAAGCGGATTCGCCAAGTGTGAGCGGCAAGGCGCTAGCCGCCGGCACCAAGGGCAGGAACGTACGGGAATCGTCGGAACTAGCCTTTCAATCTCCTTCACCCACGAGGCGAGCTCGTGGGGGTCGTTCGGGATACCTACGATTTTGTTCACCCAGAATCGAGGCGCTCACACCGGTAGCCCCTGTGAAGACGCAAATTCACCGGCGGCGAGCGCCTTGCCGCTCAGTAAGCCAGAGACACAACATTCGCGCCATGCCGCTCACGTGACCAATCGCCAGATCATCCGCAGACCGACACAGGCCAGCGCTGCGGCCAGAAAGCGAATCAGGGCCGGACCTCGCAGGTAGTTCGACAGCACCGCCCCCAGGGGCGCGCCCATCATCACCCCCAATGCGACAAAGGCCGTCGGGGCCAGCATGGCCGTCAGGCTGCCCGAAAAGAGATGGGCCAGGGCCGCTGAGAACGTGACGATGGCCAACACAAAGTGCGAAGTGGCGGTGGCCGTGTGAGGGCGGAAGTTCAGCACGCGAATCAGAAAGGGGACGTGCAGGATGCCGCCGCCGATGCCCAGCAAGCTCGAGAGCACGCCCAGGTACGCGCTCCCCAAGGTGCCGGCCAGCGTACGGCGCTGCGACCAGGGCGTCGTTTCCCAACTGGCGACGGGCCCCTCGGCTTCGTCACGCTTGGCCGGATTCAGAGCCAGATAGATGCCGATACCGATCAGCAGGAAGCCGAACGTCCACTCGAAGGGTTTGCGCGGGATCGCTTCGACCAGCAGGGTCCCCAGGAGGGCGCCGGGGACGCCAGCCACCGCAAACAGAAGGCCCGCTCCGTAGTCGATCCGGCCCGCCCGTGCGTAGGCCCACGACCCGCCATACGCGTTGAAAAAGACTGCGGTCAGGGCCATGGCCGTGACTTCGGACGGGGAATGCCCCGGGTACAGAAACAGCAAGGCGGGGACGAGCAGAAAGCCTCCGCCTGCGCCGATCATGGTGCCGTAGGCCCCGACGCCAAATCCGAGGAGCATCAAGGTGATGAACTCGGAAACGTCAGGCATCACGCACTCCCGCAATCAGATCTGGTAGTCCCAAGGCGGAGTGCTGTCTTTGGCCTGGGGATTGCGCAGCGGGAAGTACTGGCTCAATCGCAGCGAGCGAAAGACGGCCTCGACCAGCCATCCCCACACGGCGGGAACGACAATGCAGGCGGCCAGAATTCCAGCAACCGACCAATTCATCGGGAGGCCTCAGAGTCGGCATGCCGCGGGACGGTTCACGCCTGTGCATCGTAATTGCACGAAGAGGACCGCGACAGGACTACCGCGACAGAACGGCCCGCCAGGCCTCGATCCCGACGAGACCGATCAGACAGGCGAGCACCGCATTGTATTCGCCATTGCGGAACCACAGGCTGATGGAAATGGGGCCCTTGCTGCGCGGAAAGCGCGGCAGGATGCGGCCGACTTCGGCGCTGTAGGTCGTCCAGACTTCGCCGAAGCTGTTCGCCATGCGAGCTTCCTCGTAGACGATCGTGGGCGGATAGGTCAGGAAGATGACCGTCAGCAAGACGGAGATCGCCCAGACGTTGTCGATCATCAGGAAGAAGCCCAACAGCATCAGGAACGAGCCCAGATACAAGGGATTGCGGCAGGCGCTGTAGGGTCCTTCGGTGGCCAGGGTGCGGCTCTTGTTCAGAATCGACGCAGCCCACGAACGGATCAACAGCCCCACACCGATCAAGGACAGGCCTCCGATGGTCATCGGATCCTGGAAATGGAGCGGGCTGTGCAGTTGGTGTCCCTGCAGGAACAAGATCGCGCCAACGGCCAAGGCGGCCACCAGCATCAGCGTCACCCGTTTGCGAACCCAGACGTTACGCAGCTTTTCGAGCGCTTCTTGGGCCTTGGGCCCGCCCTGCACGGGAGCGGTTCGCGACGGCTTGCGGGTGGACACACCGCTCTTGGTGACACTTGCCACGAGATGCCTCTCTCAAAGTTCTCGATTTCGCCGGAGTAGACCACTCGGTTGCCGCTGGCGATGCTGGCAACGCAGATTCCAAAATCGGCATCGGCGATACAATCACTACTTTCATTCGGTCCGACGCGGAGAAGTGAATAAGGGAAAAACGGCAATCGGGGAAGCTCAAAATGCGCGACGAGGGAACGGACGCGATTCAGAGAACCTGGGCGCGGCTGCCAGCAAGCATCAAGCCTGGAGTGCTGGCAGACTCTGGTAAGCCGCCTGGACGCAAGGCATGTTAATGCTCATGCAAATCGAACTTACCTATACCAATCACGAACTCGAGGTCCTAAACCGCTACGCCTGGCGCTGGTGGCATGCATTGCTGATGCCGATGGGGCTGACTGTGGCCAGCCTGCCGGGGGCGGGCTTGTCGGCCTGGCTGGGTCACGAGCAGCTCGCCGTCTGGGGGATCGCGCTGACAGTGCTGGCAGGAGCGGCTTCAGGTCCGTGGATCACGCGCAAAGGACAGCAGGACGACCTGATGAAGAAACAGGTCCTGTCCGATACTCCACCGTTTCTGGAATCCACGAGCGTCGAGGGGCAGGGGCGATGGCGATGGCCTTGCATCAAAGATGTGGTGGAATACCGCGATTGCTTGCTGCTGCCGATGGGGCTGCAATGCTGGGTAATTCCCTTTTCGGCGTTCGCCAGCTCTCGCGACCGGCAGGAGTTCGAGCGCACCGTGCGCGAACGGGTGGAACTGGCCGGGCCTTTTGTGAGCGACGAACCGCCGCCAGCCGGGCCGCATTCGGCACAGCTATCGCGCGAGATCTGCTTTCAGAATCAGCCCGCAGATATTCTCGCAGCGCAGTGGCGCGTGACCTTTCAGGGGAAGGCTGTCCAGGCCTCCCTGGGCTGTGTGGGGTTCATGGGCCTGGCGGCGGTGTTGCAGATCCTGGGGCAAAGCATCGATGAGAATGCGTGGTATCTGGTGGCCCTCGGTCAGTTCTTTTCGCTGTTGGGCTGCTTTCTGATTTCCATGTCGGTGTTGGGCATGCTCTTGGCCTGGCTCGGCTATCGCCGTCATGCCGCCTGGTTTCACATTCCCCGCAGGATACAGCTTACCCCCCAGAGTCTGACGATCCTGAGCCGCATGTACGAGGTCGAAGTCCGCTGGGAGGCCATGCAAGCGGTCGAGGCGGATGAGCGCTATCTGTACTTTTTCCGCCGACGTGCGGCGCTGGACGCCGCGGTGGTGCCCCGCGCGGCGTTTGCTTCGCACGACGAGTCGGAACGCTTTCTGGAGTACGCGCGCCGAGCGCTGGCCGAGGCCAAGGCCCAGAAGAGTTCCGTCGCAACCGCACTTCCCGCCCCCTCCAGGCCGGCTCGCGAAACCGACAATCCCTATCAGCCCCCGCCCAACTCGCGGTGACCAACCGTTGACCCGGCCGCTCTCTTTCCTGCATCCGGCACGCCCGCTAACCTGAGGGCGCTCACTCTCCCTTTGCTCACGAGATTGCCATGAAAGCTGCCTGCATCGAACAACCGGGCCCCGCCGAGAACATCCAGTACCTTGACCTGCCGAAACCTGCTCCCACCGGCCAGCAGGTGCTGGTCAAGGTGGGGGCGGTCTCCGTCAATCCGATCGATACCTACATCCGAGCGGGGATGATCAAGGCCGAGCTGCCGCGGCCTTTTATCGTGGGCTGCGACCTGGCCGGCACGGTCGAAGCGGTCGGGCCGGGGGCGAAGCGGTTCAACGTGGGGGACCGCGTATGGGGGAGCAACCAGGGGTTGTTCGGCCGGCAGGGTTCGTTCGCCGAGTACGCGGCCGTGGATGAAGACTGGCTCTATCCCTCGCCTGCTGGCGTATCGGATGAGAACGCCGCTGCAGCGGCGCTGGTGGGTATCACGGCGCATCTGGGGCTGTTCAAGTTTGCCAAGCTGGCCCCGCGCGAGACGCTGTTCGTCACCGGCGGCACAGGCGGGGTCGGTTCCACGGTGGTGCAGATGGCCAAGTCGGCCGGCGCTCGCGTGATCACCACCGCCGGCAGCGACGAAAAGGTCGCGCAGTGCCTGCAAACGGGGGCCGATGGCGCGATCAACTACAAAACGCAGAACCTGGACGAAGAGCTGAAGAAGCTGGCCCCCGACGGCGTGAACGTGTGGTGGGATGTCGTCCGCGATACGAACTTCGAGCAGGCTGTGCCGCATCTGACCAAACGGGGTCGGATCATTCTGATGGCGGGGCGCGAAGCCCGGCCGATCTTTCCGGTCGGCCCCTTCTATGTGAAGGACTGCTCGCTGTTCGGCTTTGCCATGTTCAACGCCAGCCCCGACGAGCAACGGGCCTGCGCCGTCGACATCAGCCGCTGGCTGGCCGAGGGGAAGCTGAAACCCCGCATTGCCAAGACATTTCCCCTGGCCCAGGCGGCAGCCGCCCATCGCTTGCAGGAAGAGAACACGCTGGGCAAGAGCGGCACGCTGGCCGGCAAGATCGTGTTGAAGCCTTAGGCGAAAGCGTCCGCAGTCCGCAAGATTCCAGCCTGCCCGCCGAATAGCTCTGTGGCGCGCTTGTAGACGTGTACGGTTTCGCTATCCTGACCTCACTCCTTGATTCTCCGAACCTTGGGAAATGCACCATGAGCGATGCCTCCAGTTCCCAAACCGATCCGACTAAGTCGCTCGATGATTCCAAGGCTTCCAAGGCCTCGGGAAACATCCTGCTGATCTCGTACCCCAAGATCGTCTTTCTCTATCCCACGCTGCTGGCCGCCTTCTTCTGCGGCGTGATTGCGAGCATCTGGAAGGATGGGGATACGGGGTCCATTCTGGCGACGATCTTCCTGTCGGTCCTGACCGTGAACCTGGTCGTGTTCGGCTTCGACTTTCCCCGGGCGACCAGTCTGACGCTGTTCTTCTTTCTGGCGGCGATCGCGCTGGGCATTCTGCTGTTCCTGCAGTTCAAGCCCGAGATCCTGCCGATGGTCACCGAGTTCATGGCCAAGTTCCGACCACAGGCCAACGCGACCTTCTATCTGACGATCGCCGCGGTGCTCGCGGTAATTTTTGTCGTGGTGCGGATCTTCACCCGCTTCGACTACTGGGAAGTGCGGAACAACGAGCTGATCCACCATCACGGCATGCTGGCCGATTTAAAGCGGTACAGCGCCCCGCATCTGCGGGTGGAGAAGGAGATCACCGACGTCTTCGAGTACTGCCTGCTGAAGTCCGGGAGGCTGATTCTGCAGCCGCGCGACGAACAGCGGGCGATCATTCTCGAGAACGTCCCCTTCATCGAGAAGAAGGAAGCCGCCTTGATGCGGCTGTTGAGCGCCCTGCAGGTGGAAGTCCGCAAGGACTAGCGGGCGACAAAGGATGGGCGAGTCTCCGAAGCGGCATGCCGCCGCCTCGGGTTGCTCGTCATGCAGCCTTCTTAGCGAGGCTGCATCGGGCGATAGCCGCGAACGGCTTCGGTCCGGTCGCGATAGCGGGGGAAGCGGTCGGCCAGCCGGGCGATCTCCAGAACCTCGTAGGTTCCTTGCGACAGCCCCGACAGGCGGATCAGGCCGCCGTTGGTGGTGACCCGCTTGTGCAGCAGCACCAGTTGGCCGATCACGTAGCTCGAGATCGTCTGCAGGTGATCCAGTTCCAGAACCACGCGGCTCATGAACTGCTGCTGCATCAGCTCCCATACTTTCTCGGCCAGTTGGGGCGATTCGTCGCAGGCATCGGCCCGCTCGACGCGGACAAACAGCCAATCGGGACCGCGTTCCACTTCCAGATCCCAGCCTAGGGCGAGTTCGACCATGGGGTTGTTCCTTCAATCAGAGTGGGAGGAATGGGGTCTCTGACCACCGCTTTGAGTATAGACAGACTCCACCCGAATGAGCCAGACGCCGGGGCCAGGAATCTGCCGTGCTCTGCGGATGAATCATGGTTTGTCTGCGAAACCTTGCGGGTCGGTGAAGCCGCGCCGGCACTTGAACCAGCGGTTAAAACGCGGATACTGACAGGCCTTCCCCCGCTAGCATCCCGCTCGGGATCACCCGAGCCTTCCCCCACCTCCGTATTTCAGACAAGGAATCAGCCATGGCACGAGCCGGAGCGATCACGTTCAAAGGCAACCCGATGACCCTGATTGGCGACGAAGTCAAAGTCGGCCAGCCCGCCCCCGAGTTCACCAGCCATCGCTACGAAGGGGGCATGAAGACCTTCACTGTGGCCGACCTGAAAGGGAAGCCGACCCTGATCAGCGTGGTCCCCTCGCTCGACACGCCCGTCTGCGCGTTGCAGACCAAGCACTTCAACAAGGACCTGGGTGCCTTCGGCGACAAGGTCCGCGCGGTCACGATCAGCCTGGACCTGCCCTTCGCCATGAACCGCTTCTGCGGTGCCGAAGACATCAAGAACTTGATGTCGGTGAGCGACTACCAGAACCGCAGCTTCGGAACTGCCTGGGGCATGCTGATCGACGAGTTGAAGATCCTGGCCCGCGGGATCTTTGTGCTCGATGCCGATGGCAAGGTGGTCTATGCCGAGACGGTGAAAGAAGTGACGAACGAGCCGAACTACGAGGCGGCGCTGTCGGCCCTCAAGGGGCTGGTGAAGTAGTTAAGCGGTACAACCGCTCTCTCCCCAATGGGGAGACGGCCGGGGTGAGGGGCTAGCGTTCTTTCGCCTGCCCCTTTTTTGTTGCGCTGGGTGAACTTTTGTAGGGAACGCCCTCCGTGGCGTTCCGCGAGTAGGGAAAGATCGTCCCACTTCTCGGAACGCCACGGAGGGCGTTCCCTACAGACGCGACTCGGGATTCTAGAAGATCCCCTTCGTCGGATCGTACCCCAGTGTCTTGGCCTGCTCGCGATCGGCCGAGGCCTCCTCGACGTGTCCCATCTTTTCGTGGATCAGCGCGCGGTGGTGATGCAGCACCGAGAGCGGATCCTGGAACTGCTTGCGGAGCCGTTCCTTGAGCTTGGGGGCTGCATCCTGGACCTTCTGCAGTTCAAAGGTCCCCTTTTCCGCTTCAACGGAGAGTTTGATCGCTTCATTCAAGTCGGCCAGGGCCTGTTCCTGATTTCCCAGCAAGTGATGCAGGTAGCCCCGCGTATCGAGCACCATGGCCCGGCTGCGTGCCAGGTCGATCGAACGCTCCGCGCTGCCGGGGATCAGCGGGTTCTTGGCGTGCTTGTCCAGCAGTTCGATGCTCTGCTCGGCGTCGGAAAGGCCTTCCTTCAACTCAATGCCGGCCAACGCCCTGGCGTAGGCCCGATTGTTCTTGGGCATGGGATCATCGTTGCTGCTTAGCCGCACGGCCTGTCCCAGGTCGGCAATGGCCGCGGCATGGCGGTTGCGCCCGGCCTCGCGGAAGCTCTCGCGCTGATAGACCTGGCTGCGAAGTGTGTAGGCGGCAGCGTCGTCGGGCGATTGCTTGACCAGCTCGTTGCAGTCGGCCTCTGCCCCTTCCAGATCGCCCGCATCCATGCGGATGGCGCCCCGCAACTGATAGAACTCCGGCGGCAGCTTCTTGGTCCAATAGGCCGCGCGATCGAGTTCGGCCAGCGCGCCGGGCGTGTCACCTTCCTGGTACTTTGTGAGCGCGCTCTGCATCAGCATCTGCGTCCACGCGCCGCCGCCGAAGACGCCGCCCAAGAGGAGCGCAATTCCGAGCGGGGCCAGAATCAAGAGGAGCATCCAGCCCTTGGAAAGCGTCCGCGGCTGCTCCGGAGGAGTCGGCCCGCGGGTGTTGTCGTCGAACGTGGCGGGGATCGGAAAGCCATCTCGATCGATACGATGCGTAGGTCGTTCCATGCAAATCTCAACAGAGAAAAATGACGTGGCGCCAAGGATTCGCGCCGGGCAGGATGCTGCGAACGGAGAGAACCGTGCCCCAACCTTAAAGGCTACAGTTGCCCTCCCGCTTCGGCAAGCGACCCGGCGTAAGGTACAGGCGATAGCGCCAGCTGGAACATCGGAAACCCCGCAAGGCAGGCGGGACGCCTGCACCACAACGGGCGGACGGCACACGGAGAGGCTGTGATTCTTTGTGGTGCATGCGCGAGCGCCTGCTGGAATGTCGGAAACGCTTCAAGGCAGGCGGGACGCCTGCACTACAACGGGCGGACGGCACACGGAGAGCGTGAAAGAATGCCGGCCTCTCACCCCGGCCAACCCCGGGCTGTGCTCCGAATCCCCTTCGGGGAACTCTCGGGGGCAAAATCTGCTCGGTGGGATCCACCGTCTGAGTTCAAAGTTTGCGGGTTGGGCGCGGAGGTCCCGGGGAGCGCCGGCGCTGGGGGGAGCGCGCAAGTCTTCGGGTTGGGGTCGGAACCGCGCTAGCAAAAACCGAGGGAACGGAATTAGCGATTTCAGCACTAGTGCCCTGCCGCTCAGATCCGGAGCCGCTGGCGTTTGCTCCCTCGCCGTTGAAGAAATCACAGCCTCTCCGTGTGCCGTCCGCCCGATTGTGTTGCAGGCGTCCCGCCTGCCTTGCGGGGTTTCCGATGTTCCGGCAGGCGGGACGCCTGCACCACAAAAGCTCACAGCCTCGTGAGCCGTCCGCCAGAGCTCGCCAAAGTGCCAATGGTTGGTAGTTGGAGAGAGCGCCAGCAGACGGCACACGGAGTGTGCCTGCTACTTTGCGTTCGGCTACCCCGAAACCAGCCAGTCCATCCAGCTCAACAATGCCGAAATAACGGCCAGAAAGAACGTGATCATCATGCCCAACCGGGTGGCGTGGGACAGAATGTGTTCCATCTTTTCCTGACGCGTGGCCGCATAGACCAGGCTTACCACCACCACCAACGGTGCGGCGTAGATCAAGTCGCTGAGCCACATGGTCGCGGCAAACAAAGGGAGACCGTCCATGGGGCTACAATTTCTCCCTGGTTTTCGCATCACCGCCGGGCGGTCCAAGCCCCGCGCCAACTGCCGCGGGAGAACTCGGGGAAGCATCCGGAGAGGTGGCGGCGACTGCCGCCGCGGCCGAAGTCACTGCCGCTGTTTTCTCGGCACTCGGTGTTTTCTTGGGATCTTCTAAGATGGGGGCTGGTCCAGCCCCTGCGTCGAAGATGGCCAGGATGTTCAGCAGCCCCGCGATCATCGTGTAGACCGTTCCCAACTCGAAGAACCGGTGCAGCGAGAGGTTCAGATGATCCGCTTCGTTGCCGCGGAAGTCGGGTTCCGACTTGGGGGGCCACATAAATCGGCCCAGCGGCGAGTCGCCGGGCGACTTGCCCGCGGAAAACTGGCGGTATTGATACAGGGCCGGCAAAGCCGCCACGCCCGCCCAGACCTGGCACAGGTAGTGAGGGCGAAAAGGATCGCGCGAAACGTAAACCACCCGACCGGGGCCGACCTCAGCATTGCTTCCCAGAAACAGCCCCAAGAAGAAGGTCCCCAGGATCGACACCGAGAACAGCAGACCTTTGGCCCAGCGTCCCTGGTAAAAGTGCCCCAATCCGGGGACCAGCCAGGCCAGAAAGGCCGCCAGTGCCGGATTCTTCAGCTCGATGGCTGTATCCTCGGGATCGGACTTGGGACCGGGCTCGGAGGACATGGCGAACTACGCTGGAGGGAGTGAAGTGACAGCAGGATCGCCTCCGGCCGGCACGAAACCGCCATTCTAGTGGAACGCTGCATCTCCGCTAGCCCAACCCCGCCCGTCCCGCTAGCAGTTCCGTGTCCCCAGTCAGCATTCGCCGGCGGCCAAGTGATCTTGGGCCGCGCGTAGCAGGCACATCCGCGAGTCGTCTGCCCGTGCTCTCCGCAGTGCTGCGTCGGACCTGAGCGGCACGGCGCTAACCGCCGGTGGTATAGGTTTGGCACATTCCTCGCTCATTCGTAGCCATCGGAGGCGGTCTGAACGTCACAACGCCCAAAAGCGTTCGGGAGAGCACAAACCAGGGCCACCGGCGGCTAGCGCCATGCCGCTCAGTTTGCGTCGCTGATGGGGAACGCTGCGGACGGCACACGGAGAGGCTGTGATCTTTTGTGGTGCAGGCGTCCCGCCTGCTGGAACACCGAAAACCCCGCAAGGCAGGCGGGACGCCTGCACCACAACGGGCGGACGGCACACGGAGTGTGCCTGCTACTTTACGCATCAGCCATCCCCCTATCCCTACTAGATTCCTTACGGCGCATGGCGAAAGCCCAACCGGGGGTGTACCGTGAGTTGTCGAGTCTTGGCGCAGAACGGCGGGTTTGCCGCTCGGTCAGGCACTCTCCGCGGGTCGGGCTTCATGATCGCTGGCCTTCGTCGGTCGGGCGTCACCCGACGTGTCGCTGCACAGCAGTTCATGGCTCAATGCACGGGCGGTTTTTGTATCCAAAGCGTTGTGGGGGACCCCATTACAAGTTCGTAAGGTCACTCTTTTCGCACTACTCTCACTCGGATTCGACAGATACTTTTGAAGTGCCATTTGCTCCGTCGACCATCGCAAACGGGAGCGACCGCCGACTTCTCCACCAACGGCCCGCCTGATTGGATGCCAAGGTAGCGATCCAGTGACCTTCGACCATCACGGCACAACGTGCCGTGGGAGGAAGGAACGCGATCGAATTTCTCAGGGCAGCCCAAGTCTGTTTTGCACCCATCAAGTCCCCTTCGCCGATTGACTCTATGAGTACCACGACCGCGATGCGTGCTGGTATCGACCAGCAGGCACAACTGGACCACTTGAGCAAGACGATCGAGCGGGCGGGAACCCTGCTGCCGATCTCGGGACCAATCACCGCCTTCGCCTTTCTGAACACCCTGCAAGCGCTCGAAGATCTACCCTTCGATGAGGGCATGCGCAAAGGCGCGCGGTTGTACGGTTCGCAGCCCTATTCTTCCGAGGCTTTGTTCCGCGAGAAGCTGGCTCAAGGCCGCATCCGCGTTACGGATCTCGAGGCCGTTCTAAAGAAGGATCTTTTGGAGCGCGGTGACGAACCGATCGCTGGGCTTTGCAGCCGCTTCGAGCTGCGGCTCAGCATGCTGCACTACACGCTGCGGATTGGACCCCGCGAAGAGCTCCGCTGGTTCGTGGCTGAGACCGACGCTTTGACCAAGCTGCGCGGAGAAGTCTCCGCGGAGATGCGCGACCGCTTTCTCGAAGAGACGCGGCGCTGGGTGATGCGCGACCTGCGCGGCTCGACTGACCAAGGCGAAAGCCCTCGCGATCCACGGGTCCACCAGTCCCTGGTGGATCTGGTCAAACGCAACGGCGGGAACCAGATCGAGGACTGGACCGAGGTTCAATGGGAATCGGTGTCGCTGCAGGCCCTGTGGCGGATCTGCCGCAATGGGGTCGAGAACCTGTCCCCTCCCGCCCCGCTCCCTTGTTTTTCGATGCGGCATCGCGAGGTGCTGCGCGCCGCCTCGCTGGTCGACAGCGATGCCCTGGTCAACGACATGCTGATCCGCTTCTGCGCAGCCTTCACCGATCAGGGCCTGGCCGATTGGTCCCTTCCGAATCGCGACCAGGGCTTCATGAAGTCCTTCATCTCTCTCTACGGAGAGTCGGCCGGGCCGCCGGACCGTTGGCTGCGCGGTCTGCCGCAGGAGCTCTCGTGGCTTTCAACTTCCGGCCTTCGCCCGCTCGAGTCGGTTCTGGAATCGCTGGAACTGATGGGCGTCCACGAGGACGAATGGGACGAGTTCATCCCGGCTACGCTGCTGGCGCTGCGGGGCTGGGCCGGCATGCTGTGGCAGATGGAGACCCGCCCGGACCGCGTTCCCTTTCCGGTCACCAAAGGCACGCTGGGGGAATACCTGGCGGTCCGTCTGATCCTGGAGCGACTGGCTCTGTCATACGTGGCGCGCGAAGCCTTTGACTACCGCGGGCCCTTGAACGGGCTTCGCGAGGCGGCACGCGCGCGGATTGCCCCGCCCGACAATTCGGCCGTCGAGCAGCGGGCCTTCCTGGTATTTCAGTTGGCCCAGGTCATGGGCTGGTCTCCGCCGTCGCTCTACAAGCTATCGCACGTGGAGTGGGAAGCGCTAATCCACGAGATCGAAATCTTCTCGGAAATCGAACGCCGGATGATGTTCCATCGGGCCTTCGAGCGCCGCTTCCGTTCGCGGACGCTGGATGCCGTGGCGATTCACGCCCGCGGTCCGCGTCAGAAGGTTGATGCGCCCCGGTTCCAATCGGTGTTCTGCATCGACGCCCGCGAGGAATCATTCCGGCGGCATATCGAAGAGGTCTCGCCCGACGCCGAGACCTTCTCGGCGGCCGGTTTCTTCGGCGTGGCGATGTACTATCGCGGCGTCGCCGAAGCCCACTTCCGCGCCTTGTGCCCGATCGTGGTCACCCCCAAGCATTGGGTGGTGGAAGACGTTGTCTACACGCTGGAAGAAGAGAACCTGCGGCGCTCAAAAACCCGCAAGGCGCTGGGCAACTCGATGCACCAGGTCCATCACGCCAGCCGCACCGGTGCGGGGGGCGCGTTGCTCACGGCTGGATTGGGCGTGCTGGCCACGATCCCCCTGATCGCCCGCGTCCTCTTTCCGCGACTGACCGCCCAGATTCGCAAGCGAGCCGGCAAGTTCGTGGCCCCCCCACAAATCACTCGACTGCGACTGGAACGATCAACGCCCAATTCCGGCTCGGGGGATGCCGAGATCGGCTTCAGCGTCGAAGAGATGGCCAACATCGGCGAGCGCATGCTGCGCGAGATCAGCTTCGGCACGTTCTCGCGGTTGATCATCTTCATGGGGCACGGTTCGTTCTGCCTCAACAACCCGCACAAATCGGCCTACGACTGCGGCGCCTGCACTGGCAGTGCAGGCGGCCCCAACGCCCGCGCGCTGGCCGCCATCCTCAACGATCTGCGGGTCCGCGAGATCCTGGCCAAGCGGGGCCTCAAGATCCCTCAAGAGACCGTCTTCCTGGGCGGACTGCACAACACCTGCGACGACTCGATCACCTATCTCGATCTGGATCTGCTTCCCAAGTCGCACCAGAACGACTTCCGCCTGGCAAAGAAGACGTTGGAAGAGGCCTTGGAGCGAAACGCCCACGAGCGCTGCCGGCGGTTCGAGTCGGCGCCGCTCAATTTGTCATTTGCCGGCGCGCACCGCCATGTGGAAGGGCGGGCAGAGGATCTGGCTCAGACGCGGCCCGAGTTCGGCAATGCCTCGAATGCGGTCTGCATCGTCGCTCGCCGCGAACGAACCCGCGGCCTGTACCTCGATCGCCGCTCGTTCCTGACGTCTTACGACCCCACCCGGGACGACGAAGTCCACACCGTGCTGGCCCGCATCTTGAGTGCCGTCGTGCCAGTCTGCGAAGGAATCAACATGCAGTACCTGCTGTCGAGCGTCGACTCGCGCGGCTGGGCCTGCGGCACGAAGCTGCCACACAATGTGACGTCACTGCTGGGGGTGATGGACGGAGCGGCCAGCGATCTTCGCCCCGGTCTGCCCTGGCAAGGGGTCGAGATTCACGAGCCGATTCGCATTCTGTTCATCATCGAGAACACCGCCCAGGCGATGATCGACATTATGAACCGCAACCCGACGGTCAGCAACATTCTGCGAAATGGCTGGGCGCAGCTGGCGGTGCTCGACCCCGATTCGGACAAGATCCAGATTTTCCGCGGCAGCCAGTTTATCGACTATGTCCCTGAGACGACGGAACTGCCGAAGGCGGCGACCTCAACCGATTGGTACCGCGGTTGGCGGAATCATTTGGAGTTTGCGGAGATCGGCAAGTGATGAAACGGATCTGATACTTCAAATTGGAGATATTGGAGATCTGAAATTTGACGCTTGTAACCGTGTGACCCAAAAGTGCAGAGCAAGTTTCTTCGATACTGACGCTCGACCATCATGAACTATCAAGACGTTTCCTACTGGGTCGGCCTCAGCGTTGTCTGCGCCCCGGTCCTGCTGCTCTTCGTGCTGGGTGGGGCCACGCTTTTGGGGCACTCGCTCTCCGAACGGGCGAATGGCCGGTGCGTACAGACGGCCATTGTCGTGGGCCTGTTGGGCTCGCTGACCATGCTGGCCCTGATGCTCTTCTCGGGCGATCGGCGCGTGCCCGTCGAATTGGGAAGCTGGGTCGCGATACCGCACTATCACTTCAAAGTGAAGTTCATCTTCGACCGCCTGAATATCCCGTTCGTGATTCTCTCGTTTGTGCTTTGCGGCACGATCGGGGCCTTCGCCCACAAGTACATGCACCGCGAGCAGGGATTCAACCGCTTTTTCGTGTTCTATGCGTTGTTCGTCGTCGGCATGGTAGTCACCTCGCTGGCCGGCACGATTGAAACGCTGTTCGCTGGCTGGGAAATGGTCGGTCTCTCCTCGACCCTGCTGGTGGCCTTCTACCACGAGCGCAAGGGACCCGTGCGAAATGGGCTGCGTGTATGGACGGTGTACCGCGTGTCGGATGCCGCGCTTCTGTTGGCTGCCGTGGCGCTGCATCACATGACGGGCGAAGGAGACTTTGATGCCTTTCTGAGCGGCGGGACCGGCGCCTCGTGGCCCGTCGGGACCGCCCTGCTGAACCATGATCAGGCCCTGCTGGTGGGATTGCTGTTGCTGGTGGCTGCGGCGGGCAAATCGGCGTTGGTTCCCTTCTCGGGCTGGCTGCCTCGCGCCATGGAAGGGCCCACTCCTTCAAGCGCTGTCTTCTACGGTGCCCTGTCGGTTCACTTGGGCGCGTTCCTGCTGCTGCGGGTCGGCTCCCTCTTGCAGCAGTCCATCTGGCTGCAGATCGCGGTGGTGCTCGTCGGCGTGGTCACAGCCGTCTTCGCAGCGTTCGCCGAACGGGTGCAGACCGACATCAAGAGCGCGCTCTCGTTTGCCTGCCTGTGTCAGGTGGGAATCATCGTGGCCGAGATTGGTCTGGGCTTCCGCTACATCGCGCTGATTCACCTGCTGGGCCACGGCTGCCTGCGGACGCTCCAGTTTGTGCGGGCCCCCACGCTGCTACTGGACTATCACAATATCGAAAACGCCATCGGCGATCGGATGCCGCATGCCGAGTCCGGATTCTGGAATCGCTTGATCCCCTTGAACATGCGGTCCTGGTTCTATCGGCTGGCGCTGGAGCGAGGCTATCTGGACGCAGGGCTGACCGACTACATCGTGCAGCCGGTGGTCCGCGTGTTTCAGAAATGCGATGCGATGGAACGGGCCTGGATTCGTTGGCTCTCCGGCGGGCGGGTGAACGAGATGGATCGGACCGAGAAAGCCTCGCTGGAAGAACTGCTATGAGTGACCTGCATCTGCCTTGGCTTGAGCTTTTGATTGTGGTGCCGCTGCTGGGGGCCCTATGGGTCAGCCGGCTGCGCGACGCCAACATCGCGCGCAAATGGTGTCTGATCTTTACGGGCATCACCTTCGCCGTGGCGGTCGGGGCGTGGGAGGACTTTGGCCTGCTGCATGCCACCGCGGCCGACGACCCGATCCACCTGATTCGAATCGGCGGAAGAGAGCTATTCACCATCGACCAGTTCAGCGCGCCTCTGCTGCCCCTGGTGGCGCTCTTGTACTTTCTGACCACCATGGCCACGTTGCGGACCAAGATCCGCCGCTTCTCGTTTTCCTGGACCCTGGTCTCCGAGGCCATCGCCCTGGCAACGTTCAGTTGTCGCGAGCCGTGGGGCGTGGTAGTGCTGATGTCCCTGTCGGTGCTGCCTCCCATCGCTGAATTGGTCGCCCGCGGCAAGCCGCTGCGCGTGTTCGCCTTTCACATGGCCCTTTCGATTCTGCTGATGGTCCTGGGGCTGGCCTGGGTCGAAAGCGAACAGAAGAGCCAGGCCGCCAACAGCTTTTGGGCCATGGTTCCGCTACTGGCCGGCGTGTTGATTCGCTGCGGCATCGCCCCTTTCCACTGCTGGATCACCGAACTCTTTGAGCACTCCTCGTTCGGCACGGCACTCCTCTTCATGGCCCCTATCGTGGGCGCCTATGGCGTGGTGCGGCTGGTGCTGCCGGTCGCTCCCGATACCATGCTGCGAAGTATTGGCATTATCTCGCTTGTTACAGCCGTGTATGCCTCCGGAATGGCGCTGGTGCAGCAAGACGCCCGGCGTTTCTTCAGCTATCTCTTCCTCAGTCACTCGTCGCTGGTGTTGGTAGGCCTGGAAGCTGTGACCCCCATCAGCCTGACGGGGGCCCTTTGCATGTGGCTCTCGGCCGGTCTGGCCTTATGCGGTTTCGGACTGGTGCTCCGAGCCTTGGAGTCGCGCCGCGGCCGGCTCTATCTGACGGAGTTCCAAGGCCTGTACGAGCACATGCCCAACCTGGCCATGCTGTTTGTGCTCACAGGCCTGGCCAGCGTCGGTTTTCCCGGCACGTTCGGCTTCGTCGGAACCGAAGTGCTCCTGGACGGCGCCGTCGAGGCCTACCCCGTGATGGGCGTGATGGTGGTCCTGGCCACGGCGCTCAACGGCATCGCGGTGATTCAGGCCTACTTCAAGCTCTTCACTGGCATCTGGATCGCGCCCAGCGTGTCGCTGAAGATCGGCGGCCGCGAACGGTTTGCCGTGCTGACGCTGGCCTTGCTGATTCTGATCGGCGGGCTCTTTCCTCATCCAGGCATCGTCTCGCGGCATCATGCCGCCGAGGACCTGCTGCGCGACCGGGCCGAGCGCCACCCCCGCGACGCGGCGTTTGCCGAGCCTGCGGAGAACGATCCGGCGCATTATCCAATCTCCACCGACTAAGAGCCCGACGAACCAGCGCGCCAGCGAGGGGAACTCTCTCGGGCCTCGCGTTGCCGTTCGCCGCGCCTCCCCTTTGCTGGCGCGTCGGGCTAGTGGCCCCTACGCGTGCTGTGACAGCACCGACACTGCTATCGGCGAGCGGCCTGTCGGCAGAATCGCGATTCGACTTGACCCTTTTTCTCGTCCCTGTTATTTCACCCGTCCCGTTCGACTCCGAGGGTCCGCGCGCCATCGTGCGCGGCGAATCGAAGTCCCGGGCGAGGGTGAATCCCGCTGAACGCCGTCCGCTTTTATGTCGGCTGTCCGATCGCGCTCTTGGCGCTGTCGTTCTGCTGCGCGCCGGCCTGGGGTCAGGCTCGCCAGCAGTTTCCTTCGGCCGCCCCCAACGTTGGAACCACACCTACTCCGAGCCTAAGCACGCCCGGCTTCCTTCCGAACACCAGCGGCGCGGCGCCGATCCAGCCCCGACAACCCGGCTGGGATCCCTACGATCCGCGTGGCGGCAGCCTGATGCCCCCCGGCGGCTACATGGGCTCGAGCATGAACAACCCGGGCTATGCTGCGCCAACGTACAGCCCTCCGCCTGCTTCGTACTCTTCTCCGCCAGGCTACGCGGCGCCGCCAGCCGGCTATAGCGCCCCGCCTCCCTCATACAGTCCTTCGCCAGGATATGGTGCCCCCCCCGCGAACTACAACCCGCAACCGGGATACGGTGCGTCGCCGTATACTGCGCAGCCGTATGGTGCGCAGCCTTATGGTGCCTCACCCTATGGGGCGCAGCCGGGCTATGCGGCGCCTCCTCCGGGCGCGTACGGAAACTTTACCGCTCCCTATGGCGGCGGTCCGTACGGCGGCAGCCCTTACTACGATGGCTACGTTGTCCCCAAGCCGCGGCGATTTCAGCACTTCAGCGCCGACTACACCTGGCTGCCGGGGGACGACGGCGCCGACATGGACATCAACGACATCAACCTGCGGGCGTCGTTCGCCTTTCCGTTCTTCTACAGTCAGCAGCCGCTGGTCATTACGCCGGCCTTCGGCATGCACTTGTGGAGCGGCCCGCAGAATGTGCCGCTGCCGCCGCAGGTATACGACGCGACGCTCGACTTTGCCTGGAAGCCGCAGTTCGGCGAGCTGTTCTCAATGGACCTGGGAGTCACGCCCGGTTTCTTCTCGGACTTCAATGGAGTCCAGAGCGAAGCCTTCCGCATCCAGGGACGCGCGGTGGGAATCCTGACAGTCTCGCCCCGTCTGCAAGCGGTGTTTGGCGTCGTCTATCTGGACCGCCTGCACGTGAAGATCCTGCCTGTGGTGGGCGCCGTCTGGACCCCTAACGAAGATACGCGGTTCGAGATCGTCTTTCCGCGGCCCAAGCTCGCGCAACGGCTGACCAACGTCGGCAATACCGAGTGGTGGTGGTACGTGGCTGGCGAATACGGGGGGAACTCGTACGCCATCAACGAGAGCGTCGAGACCGAGGTCGACTACGCCGATCTGCGTCTTATCATGGGCCTGGAGTGGCGCAGCTTCCAGGGACCGCAGGGTCTTATCGAAGTCGGCTACGTCTTCAACCGCGAGTTGGAGTTCCTGGGCGGTCTGCCCAACATCGACGTGAATGACACGGTGATGCTGCGCGCCGGCTTCACGTATTAGTCTCACTTCTTCCTCCCTCGCCCCGTCGGGGAGAGAGAGGAAGGCAGGCGGGACGCCTGCACCACAAAGAGCGGCGGTCTCCGGCACACGCATTGCACCGCTGGTGTCGCATCACGATCCCAAGCGGTTGAAGCGATCTCAAAAGCAGCCGCCCACCTCACAACTTCAGGAGAGAAATCATGGCCAAGAAACCAGGTTCGAAGGCAAAGAAACGACTCCCCACGCAAGTCGAAGAGTCGAATCAGAAGGTTCAGAAGGGGAAACGGGCCAAAACGACGTCGCGAGATGAAGTCCGCCGCGAGACGACGCGCCGTCAGGGGCATCCTAAGTAGACGCAGGAGTCGATGTGAGTTCGCGCGGAAAACCACCACGCGACCAAGAAGACAAAGCCGCACTTACTTCGCCCGCGTCGGCTTTCGCCGAGCGGGTGAGAGAAGGCGGCTTTTCTTGTTCGCCAATCCAGCCAGAGCCGACGGTCAGAGCCGACGGTTTCAGCCCAGCAGATCCGTCTACGGTTTCAGCACCACCTTGATGCAGCCGTCTTCCTTGTCGCGGAAAGTCTTGTAGGCCGCCGGGGCGTCGCTGAGCGAAACCCGGTGCGTGATGACAAACGAGGGATCAATCGCCCCGGACTCAATCATTTTGAGCAAGGGCTTCAAATAGCGCTGCATATGGGTCTGGCCCGTCTTCATGGTCAGGCCTTTGTTCATGAAGGCGCCAAACGGAATCGGCGGCGAGCCTACGTAGGCGCCGGGGACCGAGATCGTCCCGCCTTTGCGGCAGCAATAGACCGTCTCGTTCAACACGTGTCCGTGATCGCTGGACAGGGTGACGGCCGACTTCACCTTGTCGGCGACTGCATCCAGGGTCGTTGCGCCGTGGGCTTCGCATCCGACGGCATCGATACAGCGATCCGGCCCGCGGCCGCCCGTCATTTCCATTAGGGCGTCGTAGACTTTCACCCGGCTGAAGTCGATCGTTTCGGCCTTGCCCTGCAGCTTGGCCATTTGCAGGCGTTCGGGGACTTTGTCGATGGCGATGACACGTCCCGCGCCCAACATCCAGGCGCTTTGAATGGCAAACTGCGCCACCGGTCCACAGCCCCAGACGGCCACGGTATCGCCCGGCTCCATCTGGCAGTTCTCAGCCGCCATGTAGCCGGTGGGGAAGATGTCGGAGAGGAAGAGCACCTGTTCGTCGCTCAGATCGGACTCGATCTTGATGGGGCCGACATCGGCAAACGGCACGCGCAAGTACTCGGCCTGGCCGCCGGGGAAACCGCCCAGCATGTGCGAGTAGCCGAACAGTCCCGACGGCGAATGCCCCATCGCCTTGCGGGCGAGTTCGGCATTGGGATTCGATCGGTCGCAGCAGGAGAAGAGAGTTTTCTTGCAGAAGAAACACTCGCCGCAGGCAATCGTGAAGGGAACGACCACCCGGTCTCCCTTTTTCAAGGTGGTGATGGCGCTGCCGACTTCCACCACGATTCCCATTGGCTCATGCCCCAGCACGTCCCCTTTCTCCATCGTGGGCATGAAGCCGTTGAGCAGATGCAGGTCCGAGCCGCAGATGCCGCTGGCGGTGATTCTGATAATGGCGTCGCGGGGGTGTTCGATCTTGGGATCCGGGACGTTGTCGATCCGTACGTCCCCTTTTCCGTGCCAACATAGGGCTTTCATATCCGTATCCTCGGGTTCGATGGGGTTGAGATTAAAGTCGCACTCGCCGTGAATCGTGGCCAGCGAATCCCATGCCTTGCCGAGGGAACCTGGCGCGGATCGCCCTTGCTCGATGGGCGGTCGGAGTGGTCGTTGTTCGCTCATGTCGCGAAGCCGGCATGCACTTTGCTTTGCTGATCGGGAACGAATTCCTCGCAGGTCCCTTGCAGGAGCCCCACGATGTCAGACATTCCGCTTGCCGGCGCTGCGGCCGGCTTTGCCTCGACCTTGCCCATGACAGGAACTGGCCCGCAAAGTGGGGCTGGACGACGAGCTTACGGACCCACAGTGCGCGGCGCTGTCACTGGCGTCGCACTTTGCGTACGGCGCGGCCATGGGGGAGATCTATCGTTTCGCCACGGGCCGGGCGCTGCCGCGCGGGGCCTTGAGCGGCATGTTGTTCGGCATGGGCGTGTGGAGCGGCAGCTATCTGGGACTGCTGCCGGCGTTCAACATCCTGCCCCCCGCCACGCGGCATCCGGAACGCCTTGATGATTCTGGCGCACCTCGTGTGGGGCGCGTCGCTCGGAGCACTTACTCACCGTTTGGAAAGGTCCCCGTCATGAGGCAGCTTCTTTCGCGAACCGCCGCCTTGGCCACCTTGGCTGGAGGCTTCTATCTTGCACGTCGGGCGTTGCGGCCCAAGTCGCATTACTCGTTTTGCAACCGCACGGTCCTGATTACCGGGGGTGCCCGAGGCTTGGGATTGGAACTCGCCCGGCGGTTGGTCGACCAGGGTGCGCGGGTGGCGATCTGCGCCCGAACCACCGACGACATCGACCGGGCCGTGGCAGAACTGCACGAGCGCGGCGGGGCCGTGCTGGGCATTGCCTGCGACATGGCTGAGCAGGAGCAGGTGCGGAGTTTTGTGCAAACGGTTCACCGCATGTGGGGTCCGATCGATGTGCTGATCAACAACGCCGGGATCATTCAGGTCGGTCCCTTGGCGGCGATGACGGTCGAAGATTTCGAGCAGGCGATGCGCGTGCATTTCTGGGGACCGCTGCATGCTGTGCATAGCGTGCTGCCTTTGATGCGAGACGACCAGCAAGGGCGGATCGTCAACATCTCTTCGATCGGCGGCAAGATCAGCGTTCCGCATCTGCTGCCTTACTGTGCCAGCAAGTTCGCGCTGGTCGGCTTCTCGCAGGGCTTGCGCTCGGAATTGCAGCGTAAGGGAATCTATGTGACCACGGTCTGTCCAGGCCTGATGCGGACCGGCAGTCCGCGGAATGCCCTGTTCAAGGGGGAACATCGGGCGGAGTACGCCTGGTTCAGCATCGGCGGCTCGCTGCCGGGGCTGACCATCAGTTCGAGTTCGGCGGCCGAGCAGATTCTGGAGGCTTGCCGGCGTGGCGATGCGGAGTTGGTGCCTGGCACTGCCGCCCGAGCCGCGGTGTTGCTACATGGGCTGATTCCGGGAGTTTCAGCCGCGTTGCTGAGCCTGACCAAGCAGTTGCTGCCGAAGGCGCAGGATAGCAGCACGGAGACCTACCGCGGCTTCGAGAGTTTCTCGGAGTGGTCACCTTCGGTGCTGACAGAACTGACGGAGCGCGCGGCGGCGGCCAACAACGAATTGGGCGAAGGGCCCGTAGCCAGCGTCCATGATCCGGATCGCGCCACGCGTTGAGGTACGGAATTCGCATAGTTTGCGAAGGGCATGCGTTCCTCATCCACGCAGGAGATTCTGATGAAAACTCAACAACTTCTAAGCGCCTGGCTAATCGTTGTCGCGCTGGCGGCCACGGTGCAGGCTCAAGAACTGGTATTTGAAGGTCCCTGGAAAACCACGAATCGAAAGCTCGATGGGATCATGACCAGCGTGGTCACGCCCACCGGCGAAGAGCAGTGGCAAGGCAAATTCTTTGGCGTCTGGCAAGGCGTCAAGTTTGATTACACGGTGACCTTTACCGGGCCGGAATCGGACTTGCGCGGCACGGCCACCATCGACGGCGCCCAGTACGAATGGAAGGGCTCGATCGATCGCAAACCGCCGGGGAGGTTTCAAGGATCGTTTACTGGCTCGCGCTACGTGGGGAGTTTTGATTTGGCGGAGAAGAAGAAGCTCACCGCCAGCAGGTAGTCACGTCAAAGAAGTCATCTCTCAAATACAACGGAATCGCCTCACCGTGGCGATTCGCCGCAAGGTTGTCGGGTAGCGTGAATCGCCGTAAGGGGCGTTTGAGATGCAGCTTGCGGCAATCGCACGCTCGATTCGCGCGCGGAGGATGTCCAATTCCGCTTTCATCGGGCAATGGATATTGCGAAGCTATCTCTTGCGCCCGAGCTTTTACAGGCATCCCGACGGAACCACAATGGTTCGCCCGTGATGTGCAATGCAACCGGGGCATCCGGCGGATAGCGCCTTTGCCGGTCACTGGGAATCTTGAAGCCCCTTTTTCTCCCCGCACGCCCTTTGAAACAAAAGAGCCGACATGCCCTGCCTGCGAAGTCTTGCCTGCTTGATTCTTTGCCTGAGTTTCGCCACGCCGGCACTGGCCATCGATACCTACATCGTGGCGGGACAATCGAATGGCTGGCGGATCAGTCACTTGAAGCAGGGACGCGGCGGCGCTGAGAAAGCTCCCAAGGTCTATTACTTTGGCATGGACTGCGTCGCGGAACCCGAGTCGGCCAAGCTGGTCACGCTCACCGCGCTCGATGAAGGGACGATGGGCTTTGCCCTGGCTCGCGCGCTAGCGGAGCGTCACGGCAAAGACGTTGTCTTCATTCAGTATTGCCGTTGCGGTGCGCCGGTGCTGGGGACTGAGATCAACTCGTGGTGGCCGGGCGAAGACCCCGCTGGGGGCAAGACCTACGACCAGGGACTCTTCGGCCGACTGCAGAAATACGTGGCCAGCGTCCGGTCGCAGGTGAAGGAGCAATGCAGCGAAGAGCTGGAGATCAAAGGCCTCTTCTGGCATCAAGGCGAATCGAACATCGCCAGTGACAAAGCCGAGTTCGAGCGCGCGACCAAAAACCTGTTCGGCCGATTCCGCAGCGAGTTCGGCGCCGACTTGCCGATCGTGGCAGGACACATTCGCGATCTGGGAGAAGGGCCGCGCGGCATCAACGCGGCCATCGACCGCATCGCCGCACAGGACACGAACATGCTGGCGGTGCCCCTCGCCGGACTGCAGTTCGAGCCCGACCGCGACGGCAAGCTCGACGTGCACATCGCCCTGCCGGGTTGCCACGAACTGGGACGCCGGATGGCACGGGGCCTCTCGGCCTTGGAGCTGCGAGCGATCGTGACCAAGGCCGGCGGCACGGTGGCGTTCGCCGCGGACGATCCGACCCGCATCACCGGGGTGAATCTCTACAACGGCAACAATCCGCTCAAGGGCAAAGGTGGCAAGAACGAAGAAGTCACCGATGTCTGGCTCGAAAACCTGGCGGGCTGCACTGCGCTCAAGAAGCTGGATCTGTCCAACTGCTCGGTCACGAACGAGTGCCTGAAGCGTGTGGGGCAGCTTAGCTCGCTGGAAGAGTTGAACCTCAGTCTCACGGTGATCTCGGACGAAGGGCTGCGGCATCTTGCTGAGTGCACCAAGCTGCGCGTGCTGGGGCTGGCCTCGACCCAATGCACCGGCTCGGGCTTTGCGCATCTGGGCAAGCTCACCGGACTCGAGAACGTGAACTTCCACTACACCCCGCTCGATGACGCAGGGCTGCGGGCGATCTCCCAGGTCGGCGTGAAAGGGCGGCTGTGGTTCGCCCACACCAAGTTCACCGACGAAGGTGCCAAGCGCCTGGCGGACTTGAAGGACCTGAAGACCTGCGGCATGGGGAGCACACACCCGGAGAGCTCCGGCAAGGCGGTGGCATCTCTCGCAGGCCTGCCTATTGAAGACCTGTCATTGCTGGACCATCAGGCTACCGCCGAGGGGATCTCGCATGCGGCCGCCATCGCGAGTCTGCGCCGGCTGGATTGTTCCTATGCACCGAAAGCCAACGACGCGGCGCTGGCGCTCGTCGCGAAATTGCCCCGACTGGAAGAGTTCCGGATCGGTGGGGCTGGCGAAATCACGGACGCCGGAATCGCGGCGTTTGCGGAGACCAAGTCGCTCAAGAAGCTGGTGCTGCATCAGCTCAAGAAGGTGAGCCCCGAGGGAATCGCCGAGTTGTCCAAAGCCCGCCCTGACCTGATGATTGAAGTGAAATAAGGTTTGCGTAACTCTTCTTGTCTCGTGGGAGTCGTTGTCAGATCTGTAGGGAACGCCCTCCGTGGCGTTCCGCAAGTAACGAGTGGTTTTCCAGCTTCGCGGAACGCCACGGAGGGCGTTCCCTACAGGGGGCAGACTTGCGACTCAGGACACGAGCCTGAAAACTTCCTTCACCCACGAGACAAGCTCTCGCAGCGTGTATTTTGACTGCATCGCTCGCCCCGCGTTCCGACCTGGGAAATCTGATGGCTAACTTCCTCTCGCAAAACTGGCTGCTGAATCGTCGACATGTGCTTCGCGGGCTGGGCGTATCGCTCGCCCTGCCGCTGTTGGATTGCATGCGTCCGCTGCGTGCCGCCGAGACCAAGACCCGCGCGAAGCGCAGCGTCTTCATCTACCTGCCTAACGGCGTGAACACGCAAGAGTTCCAGATGCCCACCTCGGGCGTGGACTACAAGCTGTCCAAGCCGCTCGAGTCGCTCGAAAAGCACCGCCAGATCATCACGCCGATCAGCGGTCTGCATCATCCGCACGGGCTGGGGCATCATCACAACTGCAGCACCATCTGGCTCACCGGGGGCAAGATCGGCCCTTCGGAGCGGAACACGATCTCGGTCGATCAGCTCATGGCCCAGGTCACCGCGCCGCAGACGCGGTTCTCTTCCATCGAGCTGAGCAACCAGGGGCACTCGCTGTCGTACAGTGCCGATGGCATTCAGCTTCCCGCGCAAGGCAACCCGAGCGTGGTGTTCCGCGAGTTGTTCGAGGAGCCGCAAGGAGGCATCGCCAAACAGCGGCGCGGCCTGCAGCGCCGGGGCAGTATTCTCGACGCCATTCTGGACGAGGCCAACTCGCTGGGTGGGCAGTTGGGCAAGGACGATCGCGGCCGGTTGGAGCAGTACCTGACGTCGGTCCGCGAGGTCGAAGTCCGCACCGAGCGGGCCGACAAGTGGCTCGACACGCCGCGGCCCAAGGTTGAGCCCGCCGATCAGTCGCGGCTCAATCGCGATATCTCCCTGGAACGCCTGGGCGAGTACCTGCGGACGATGTACGACATCATGGTGCTGGCCTTTCAGACCGATCTGACCCGGGTGGCGAGCTTCAGCACCGGCAACGAAGGAAGCGGCCCGGCGGTCCCCGAGATCGGCGTCAAGCAAGATCGGCACTCGCTGTCGCATCACAACGGCAACCCCAAGCTGATGCAGGATCTGCTCGACAGCGATGCCTTCAACATCAAACAGTTCAGCTACTTCCTCGATCGACTGAGCGAAGTGAAGGACGCCGACGGCCCGTTGATTGAATCGACCATGGCGCTGTATGGAAGCGGCATGGCCTATGGTCATAGCCATGGCAACGCCAGCCTGCCGATCGTTCTGGCCGGCGGCACCAAGCTGGGCCTGAAGCACGGCCAGCACGTCGACTTCAACCTCATCAAAACGTTCAAGGGTTACGACAAGCACCCGGGGATCTTCCACAATCCGGTCAACAGCAAGGCCCGATTGAGCAACGTGCTGCTGACGATGGCTCAGAAAATGGATGTGAAGACCGAGACCTTCGCCGACTCCAACGGCACTGTGTCGGAGGTGCTCGCGTGAGCCGTCGCATCAAGTGGCTGTGCGGTCTGCTGGCGGCGCTGTTGTGCTTCGTCGCGTCCGGTGTCGGTTCGCAGGAGAAGACGGAACCGCCCAAAGCGGGGCAGTTTGTGCCGGCGGACAAGGGGACGTACTTCTCGGGCGAGTTGGTGCTGATCGACCCGGTGAATCGCCGCGCGGGGCTGCGGCCCGACGGAGACAGCCAGGGACTGCACTATTTCGCGATGCTTCCCTATGGCATGGCCTACTACAACGGTGCTCCGGCCGAGCTGCGCGACCTGCCCATCGGCACGCATGTGCACGGCTACTTCCATCTTCCGCCTGCTGGCGAAGAACAGACGATTCCGGCCAAGCGCTCGGTCATCCCGCAGAATCACGCCCTGACGCTCGAAGACGATTTCAGCTTCTATCAGAAGCGCGGTCAAACGTGGAAGGTCGTTTCGATCGATCTCGAGAAAGGGAAGATCCGTCTCGAACCGGCCGGATCGATGGCGAAGGACGGCATCAACACGCCGTATCTGTTTGATATCGACACGGTCACGCGCGTCTGGAAGGGGCGGCGGCCGGTCGAGCTGACCGAGATCACGCCCGGCGCCAGCCTGCAGTTCAATCTGTCGTGGTCGCAAGGCTCGAGCAACCGCGAGTACACGCTGTGCGAAGTCTGGCTCGACGACGAGAGCGCCAAGCTTGCCACCGAGATGCAGCGCCGCAAACATGTGCGCTACCAGAAGCAGCGCTGGCTCCCCGGCTGGATCGAGCATGTCGAGCACTACGACTACGGCGGCGGAGTGGTCACGCTCACGCTGTTCGGCGGCATGGATGCATCGCTGTACGAGGACTTCAAGGCGAACAAGGACAAAGGCTTTGCGGTGGCGGTCGCTGAGAAGACGCTGCGCACCTGGTTCCATCGCTCCGACCGTAAGATCGGCAAGATCGCCGAGTGGAAGGACATCGAGAATCCTCCGGTGGGCAGCAGCGGGATTCAGCTCAAGATCAAGTTCACGGAATTGTTGGAAGGGTACCGACCCGGCCGCTGCGTTCGGGTAAAGTGCGACTCATGGGCCTTTGTGACCATGCCCCCCGAAGAACGCCTGAAGTCCGCCGCGGACCAGCAGGAGTCTCGTGTGCTGAGTTTTCCTTGACGCCGGGCCCCAGACGATCATCCACAAGACGAACCACGAAGAAGAGGTACCGATGACGAAGCGACTACTCTCCACGCTTTGCCTGACGATGGCAATGCTGTTGGCCGTGCCTGCCTGGTCGGCCGATGACGACGCGGCCGCGCTGATCGAGCCGGGGGCCAAGGTCACCAAGCTCGCCGGCGACTTGAAGTTCACCGAAGGCCCTGTGTGGCTCCCCAAGGAAAAGAAGCTCGTCTTCTCCGATATTCCCAACAGCAAGCTGATGCAGTGGAGCGAGAAGGACGGCCTGTCGGTCTTTCGCCCCAGCGAGCAGGCCAACGGCAATATCCTCGATCTCGACGGGCTGCTGATCTCGTGTCAGCACGCCGCGCGGAATCTGATCCGGACTGAGGCTGACGGCAAGATCACCGTGCTGGCCGACAAGTTCGACGGCAAGCGTTTCAACTCGCCCAACGACGTGGCGATCCGTTCTGATGGCACGCTCTGGTTCACCGATCCCCCTTGGGGCCTGACCGGCGCGGCCGAAGTGCCGGGCCATTGGGTCTACAAGCTCGACCCCAAGACCGGCAAGGTCGAAGTGGTGGTGAAGGATCTGGCCATGCCCAACGGCATCAACTTTTCCCCCGACGAGAGCCGCATTTACATCGCCGATACGGGCGGGCACACCAAGCACCCCGATCCGGCTTTCCACAAGCTGCCGGCCGGCGTCCACTGCTACGAAGTGAGCAAAGAGGGCCAGCTCGGCAAGAAGCTGTTCACCATCCCGGAAGGAAGCGACGGCATGACGCTGGATGTCGAGGGGAACCTCTACACCACCCATGGCGGCGTGAACATCTTCAATGCCGACGGCAAGAAGCTGGGACAGATCAAGGTGCCCGAAGGCCCGGCCAACGTGACCTTTGGCGGCGACGACTACAAGACGCTGTTCATTACCGCCCGGACTTCGCTGTACAGCATTCGCATGAAGAACGCGGGCGCCAAGCCCAAGGGAGCCAAGTGGTGATCTCGATGACTCGTCTCCCCGCTGCCGTTGCGGTACTGGCTGGATTCGCCGCGGCGGGCGCTGCCTGCGGGGCGGAGCCGGCCGGGTTCGATCAGCAGGTTCAGCCCTTCTTCAAGACATACTGCACCCGCTGCCACGACGCGCAGAAGCAGGAAGGGATGTTCCGGCTCGACACCTTGCCGCGCGAGTTCACCCAGGAAGCGACGGCGCAGCGGTGGAGCGAGGTCGTGTTCCGCATGAACTCGGGCGAGATGCCTCCCAAGAAGGAGCCGCAGCCCAAGCCCGAGGAGCTGGGCCGGGCGGTCGACTGGATTCAATCTCGCATCAAGGAAGGCGAAGCGGCGCGGCTGGGGCAGCGCGGCCCGGTGGCGCTTTATCGACTGAGTCGCGAAGAGTACGGCCACACGGTGCGCGATCTGCTGGGGATCTACTTCGACGTGAACTTGCCGGGCGCGTTCAACGAGGATCCTCGCTGGCATGGTTTCGACCGGATCGGCTCGCTGCTGTCTCTCTCTCCTTCGCATGTCGATCGCTACTTTCGCGCGGCCGAAACGGTCCTCGCCCGGGCGTTTCCCGATCAGCCGATCACTTCTCAGATACTCCCGCGCGCAGCGAACCTGGGAGGCCCGAAGGCGATTCCCGAAGGGTATCCCGGGCCTATTCGTTGGGCCGTGTGGCCGGGGCATGGCCAGCACCTGATCAGCACTCCCAGCCCAGGTCTGTATCGCATTCGGATTCAACTCAGTGCGCTGCCGTCGTTCAAAGGGCGTCTGCCGCATCTGTCCTTGTGGCATTACGGATTGAAGCGAAGCGTCGTGGGTCGTGATGTGAACATTCCGGAGGACAAACCGGCAACGATCGAGATCGAAGCCTTCCTGCCCGAGGGACAGTTCAACGTGATGAACGAGTCGCCGGGCATGCTAGCCGACGGTCAGACTCCGCGAATCGCACAGTTGCCGTTTGTGAACACCCAGGTCAGCCGCCGCACGCAACCCACGGGCTACAAGCTCTTCGACGACGAAGGCCGGCTGATCTTTCCGCTGCTTCTGATCGACTCCGTCGAGACCGAAGGCCCCATCGTATTAATTGCCGACAAGCAAAAGCGCGCGGGGCTGATTCCCGACAAGGATGACGATCTGGCTGAGGCGCGGGCTTGCTTGCGGCGCTTCGCCGAGCGCGCCTGGCGGCGACCGGTCACGGATGCCGAACTTGATCGCTACCTGAAGGTCATCGAGATCGAACGAGCGTCCGGCGAGAGTTTTAAAGCGGCCTATCGCGCGGCCATGGTTGGCATTCTGACCTCGAAGAATTTCTACTATCTGCAGGAAGGGTCAGCAGAGAAGCGCCGAGACAAGGTGAACGATTGGGAGCTTGCTTCGCGGCTGTCGTACTTCCTGTGGAGCTCGTTGCCGGACCAGCAGCTTTTCGATCTGGCAGAAGCGGGGACCCTGCATCAGCCTCGGGTGCTCAGCACCCAACTGCAGCGGATGTTGGGCGATGCCAAGATCGCGCGCTTCACCGAGGCCTTTCCCAAGCAGTGGCTGCAACTGCATCGGGTCGGCGCGTTCTCGCCCGACGCTGAGCTTTACCCCGACTACGACAAATGGCTGGAGCAGAGCCTGGTGCTCGAGACGACCGGCTACTTCGGCGAAGTATTCGCCAAGAACCTTTCGCTGCGCGAATTCCTGACCTCGGATTGGACGATGCTCAATCCTCGGCTGGCGATGCACTATGGCATGCCCCCGCTGGCCAGTGCGGAGTTGCAGCGTGTCACGCTGCGGCCCGAAGACAAACGGGGCGGGCTGCTGACGCACGCGTCGATTCTGTCCCTTACGTCGGATGGCACGCGGCATCGCCCCGTGCATCGCGGGGTGTGGGTCTCCGAGGCGATCTTTGGCCGGACTCCGCCGCCTCCTCCGCCCAATGTGGAGCCTTTGGAACCGACGCCCAACAACCAGGCCAAGGCCACCATCCGCATGCAACTGGAATCGCACGCCACGCATGCGACCTGCGCCTCGTGCCATCGGAAGATCGACCCGTTGGGCTTTGCGTTCGACAGCTTCGACGCGATCGGTCGCTGGCGCACGGAAGAGCTGGTTGCCGGCGGGCAAGGCGCGAACCCGCCGGTCAATGCCAGCGGCAAGTTGCCCGATGGCCGCGCCTATCGGGACGCACAGGAGTTCAAGGAGCTGCTGGTGCAGGACACCGATCGCTTTGCCGAGGCCTTTGTCGGCCAACTGGCGACCTTCGCCCTGCGGCGCATGATGACGGTCGACGACGAGGCGCAGATCCAGGCGATCGCCCGGGCCAGCCAGAAGGATGGCTACAAGCTCCGCACGGTGATGGAGAATCTGGTGCTTTCGGAGCTCTTCCAGAAGCGCTGAGTGACTTCTTCCTGTGGAGGCGCGTAAAGTAGCAGGCACACTCCGTGTGCCGTCCGCTGGCATTCGTTCCAGGTCCGCAATGGCGACGGTTGAGAGAGTAATAGCGGACGGCACACGGAGTGTGCCTGCTACTTTACGCGCTCGCACTTTGACCTCCCGGCGGCGCGAGTTTTTAGGGGGTGGGGCTTATCATCGGCGAGATCAGCGGTTCTATTGCTCGTAGCCCGCTTGGCTGGCCGTGATGGCCCGCAGCGGGTCCCACCTTCACGAGAGAATCGCCATGGCGCCTACCAAGCTTTCCGCACTCGCATGGGGACTGGTTCTGACCTGGGGCGTTCTTGCCCCCGTCGGACTTCAAGCGGCCGAGTTCAGCGACGAAGCGACGGCGCTCCCTGTCGCACCCGATGCGGTTCGGCTCGAGTTCCATTCGGGCTTCCGAACCGTTCAGTACTACAGCGGCTCTTCGCTGAAGTCGCTGGCCGCGTTCTATCTGAAGGAGATGGCGGCACGCGGCTGGGAACATGACGAATCGAAGGCCAAAGTTGAGGCGGAACTGATCGAGCTGACCTTTAAGCACGGCGACGCCGAAGCCGAAATCGAAATCAAGCAGGGCTCGAAGGACGTCCGCGTCAGCTTCGACACCGAGGGGCTGAAGTTCACCGGCATTAACGACCCGGCCAAACTGGCCGCGGCCGGACTGCCCGTGCCGCGATCTCTGCTGTTCTTTCAGAAGGAGATCCCCTTCCCTGAAGGTGTGAAGGACCTGAGCTACTCGGGCGATCGCTGCATCTTCAAGCTGCCGGCGATGACCCTGCAAGACAACTTCGACCACTTCTCGCGCGCGGTGGTGGGCAAGGGGTTCAAAGAATCGCGCAAGCCAATTCTCAGCGACTCGCGCCGCTACACCGAGTTCAAAAAAGGGACGGTCCAGGTCAGCGTGAACACGTTTACCGACGGGGCCGGCTCGCGGACGGTGCTGGAGTATAAAGACGATGCCAAGGTGACGCCCAAGCCTCCGCTGGCCGCCGTGGCCACGTTGCCGATCAAGGGGGCGGAAGTGCTGGGCGGGAACGACGCGCCGATTCCAGCCGCCAACGCCACGCCGGTCGACGTGGCGACCAACAAGGGCTCGGCCAGCGTCAACTACAACGGCAAGATCTACACCTTCCCCCACGTGGCAGGCTTTCAGACCAAGGATCGGCCGGGGGCCACCATGTTGGTCTTCTCGTCCAAGCCGATTCCGCTGAACCGCATGCAATCGCTCATCGTGACCAAGAAAGACTTCGCGTTTCACGACTTGTACGAGAACAGCACTCCAGAACGTCTGGTCGTGCAACTGGGCGACTATCTGGGCTTCACATTCAATCTATCCAACGTGGTGGTCGGCAATTCGATCGACAACCCGGTGAACGAATTGAAGATCGAAGGGGGCCGTGTGAAGGGGACGCTGAAGATGCCCGCCCGCGAGGTCTTTAAGGGGGAGCCGCTTTCTTTCAACGTCACTGCCGACGTAGTCATCATGACTCCGACCACGCGCATCAAGGGTCCGGCCGACAAGGCCGAGACGTCCGACCTTCTGCAGGACTCGCCCGTCCCGTTTCCGCTGAACACCCAGACCGTGAGTCGCGAAGGCTCGAAGTTCCGCAAGACCTACAGCGCTGCGGTCGGCATGCCGCTCGAGGAAGTGGCCGCGTTCTATCGCAAGGCGCTGGCCGAGAAAGGCTGGAAGCCGGCTGCCGAAGTCGCGGGAGAACCGATGCAGTTCAAGAACGACACGGCCGAGTTGGCCCTGACACTCGCGAAACAGGGAGACAAGACCGCCATCAAGGTGTTGACCCGCGATCTCGCCCTGGCCAAGGCTGAGGGGATCCTGCCCGAAGCGGGCAAGGGGCGGCTGATCCTGGCTAACGCGCACAACGTGGCCATTGTCTACACGATCGGCAAGACCGACTACCCGCTCAAGCCGGGCCAAGGGGGCCAGGATTTCAAGCAGGCGCTGAACTACTCGATCGCCCCGGCGTCGTACACGGTCATTGTCAAAGTGCCCGGCCAGCCGCCGCAGACCGAGCAGATTGAGCTGACCGCGGGCTCGACGTGGGCAGTCGTTGTGCTGCCCACGGGCGCCTGCATGCCGATGCAGTTGTATTAACGAGTTCGCAGGGCTTGCGAGCAGCGATTATCGCGATGCCTTGAGTTTGCCGATCACGTCCTTCAACTGGGCCTGAGCGTCCGCGTCTTCTTTCAGCGGCTTGTCACTGAAGGCCGGAAGCAGCTTGTCCCAAACGATGTTCAGCTGAGCCTGCATGTTGCCGGTGTTGGCGGTGATCGCGACGACCGCATCCTGCTCCGGCAGGACCAGGCAGAACTGGCCATCTTTGCCGTCGCCGCGATACGCTCCGTGCCGGCAGCGCCAGAACTGGAAGCCATAGCCCTGATCCCAGTCGCGCGAGGGATCGCTGCCGTTGGAAACCTGCTTCGAGGTCGCCTGCTCGACCCACTTCGAGCTGAGCAGTTGCTTGCCATCCCACTTCCCCTTCTGCAGGTAGAGCTGGCCGAACTTGGCGATGTCTTCGGTTCGAACGAACAGTCCGTAGCCGCCGATGGAAATGCCCTGGGGATTGGCGTCCCAGCGCGGATCGCGGATGCCCAGGGGTTCAAAGAGGCTGGGCTTGAGATAGTCGAGCACGGTCTTGCCGGTCACCTTCTGCACGATGGCCGAGCACATGAACGTGGCCGGCGTGTTGTAGCGGAAGTGAGTGCCAGGCTTGTGCGGCACCGGATGAGCCAGAAATGCCTTCACCCAGGGAGTCTTGTCGTCCAGCTTCACTTCGTCCTGATGGCCAGTCGACATCGTCAGCAGATCGCGGATGCGCATGGCCTTGAGATTGGCCGAGGGCTCCGGCGGGGCGTCATCGGGAAAGAACTTTAAGACCGTGTCATCCAGGCTCAGCTTCCCTTCTTCCACGGCCAGCCCGACTGCGGTCGAGGCGAAGCTCTTGCTCAGCGACCAGAGCACATGCTGCTTCTCGGCCGATTCGGGCTGCCACCAGGCTTCGGCCACGACGTGGCCGTGCCGCACCAGCATGAAGCTGTGCATCGACTTCACGTCGGCGTCGGCTGCTTCCAAAAACTCGCGGACCTTGACGGAAGAAACGCCCTGAGCCTCGGGCGTGCTGCGCGGCAGGGCCACGACCTGGCCCGTGACCGTACTGGAAAGAAGAACGAGGGTGGCGGCCACGGCCAGGGAGGCGAGTCTCATGATGAATCCATGCTGAAAGAAGAGGAAGTCTGGCGGGGCGATTCGTCGCAGTCAGCACATTCTAGCCTGTCGGTCCAACGTTTCACCATCGGTACGCCAGGTCGAGGAAATTGCTCGCTCGGCTCAGCCATGCCCGGTATATTCCATGCTAAACCTCCCCCCAACTTCCTAATCCGGGCAACAATGAATCGCTCCAGCACGCACCGTTTCTCGCTCGCCCTGCTCGCGTGTCTTGTCACTACCGTTGTCAGTTGCGGCAAAGCGGGTCCTCCGCCTGCCGGCAAGAGTGAGTTCGATGTAGCCAATCGCAAGATCGGATCCGACGACCAGGGAGTGGCCCATGGCAACAACGAGAATGCCAAGGCCATGGCCCAGGCCTTCTCGGACCTGATGGGGGTGGCTGATAAAGCGGCCTTCAAGGGGCACAAGAAGCGGCTGGTCAGCCTGACAGGCGAGAAGTTCGTGACCTACTGCCATCAGAATGGCGACAAGGTCGCGTTCCTGGTGCACGTGCCTCAGCTTAAGAACTACAAGGGAGAGGTGCGGGATTCGCTGATCGAACTCTGCTGGTTGGTTGCCAACCAGATCGTCGAAGACCAGGGGGGCGGCCAGTTCAAGCAGGTGGGGGTGGGTCTGCGCGGTTCGCTGATGTACGGCGGCCTGGCCATCGGCCCCCTGGGCTCCGAAGACCCCAAGACTGAGAACGCCGGCGCCGTGGACGACGACAAGCTCTATCCGTTCTTTGTCTCGGCCGAAACGAGCGAGCAGAAAGAGACGAAGGTCAAGAAAGAGCTCGTCAAGTAGCCGGCCATCCGGCGAGTTACTCGCCGGCCCAGTAGTCGAAGACGATCACCTTTTCGCGGCGGTCTTTCACCACCTTCACGTACTCCTGATGTGCGGGATGCACCAGGTAGGCGTCGCGCGCCTTCTCGTCGCGGAAGGATACCACAAAGACGTGGGTGAAGCCGTCGGACTTGCCTTCGGGACTGACGTTCGTACCGGCTTCGAACCCGACGATCCCCTCGATCTTCTGGGGCAGGCCCGCGAAGGCGTCGATCACCTCCTGCACTCCGGCCGGCTTGATGTCGTCCTTGAACTTGTACATGACGATGTGCCGCAGCACTTTGGCGGGCTTGTCGGCAGCGGCGGCTTCGTTGATCGTCGTCAGAACCATGGCCAGTCCCAGAATGCCCATCAGGGTCAGTGACATTACAGTACGCATCGACGATCTCCTCGACGGGTGAGTGGTGACGCGCCAGGTTACCAGCTCCGCCTGATCGGTTCCAGAATACACTAAAGTGAGTTCACGTTACCCTGCATCGTCGGCGGGAGTTCGCAAATATTTCCGCTCGGAGAGTACAATCGCTTGCCGCGCTGGTGGCCGAACATTAGCATGAATCCCGTGATTCGTACCAATGCCTGCTCGATGAGATTTATCCTGCCCCCTCTGCCGGCGATTAGAACGGCCCCTCCAGGTGAGCTCACAATGCCTTCCGTATCGCGATTCACGTTGCTCACGACCGCGGTGGTATCGCTTCTGGCGTACGAGCTTCGCGCGGAGAAACCCAAGCCGGTCGTCCGTTGCACGGCGGCTGTGGACAATGTCTTCGAGGACGAAGTCTGGGCAAAGGTCGGCATGCAGAAATGCCTGAACTGTCATCGCAAAGGGGGCGATGCCGAGGAGAGCAAGTTCGTGCTGCTCGATCCGCGCAAGAGTCAGGCCCGTGACGAGGCGATGCGGCACAACCGTGCTGCCTTTGTGCGAATGGCCGCGGTCAAGGAGCAGGACAAGCCGCGGATGCTGCTGAAGGTGGTCGGCGAACTCGATCATGGCGGCGCCGATGTCCTTCCGCCCGAGTCCGCGGGCTATCGCATTCTGGCTAGCTTTGTCCGCTCAGCCGGCGAGTCGGCCAGCGGCAAGACGCCGGCCGTCGGGGCGGATCTGAAGATGGCGCCGTTCTTCGACGGCGTGGTGATGCTCGATGACCGCAAGCTGCTGCGTCGCGCGACCCTATCTCTCGCCGCCCGTTTGCCGACTGACGCCGAGCTGGCTGCCATCGCCCAAGAGGGCACGAAGGCCATGCCGGCGATCCTCGATGGCCTGCTGGCCGAAGAGGCCTTTTATGATCGGCTGCGCGAGGGCTTCAACGACATCTTTCTGACGCTGGGCATCGACGGCAACGCGGACCAGACCGTGCTGTCGTACGAGCATTTCGAGAAGACCCGTTACTGGGTGGCGAAGTACGACCTGAGCCAGATCCAGGACAAAGGGGAGCGCCAGAAGGCCGAATGGAAGATGTCCGGCGAGTACCGCAAGACGCTGCTCGGCGAGCCCATGAAGCTGATTGAGTATATCGTCCGCGAGGGCCGGCCCTTCACGGAGATCGTCACGGCCGACTACATCATGGTCTCGCCTTACTCGTCTCGGGGCTATGGCGTCTTCGACGAGGTGAAGGACAAGTTCAGGAATGTCGACGACCCGTTTGAATACGTCCCCGTGAAACTGAAGGCCCTGGTCGGCCGCAGCAAGCAGAACAACCAGGATTCCGAGACCGGCTTCTATCCGCATGCCGGACTGCTCAGCACGTTCCAGTACCTGACGCGCTATCCCACGACCGAGACCAATCGCAATCGTCTACGGGCCCGGATGTACTATCAGCACTTTCTGGGAGTCGACGTGCTGGAGTTGGCCGCCCGCGTGTCGGATGCCGCCACAGTGACGGCCAAATTCAAGATCCCGACGATGGAAGCCTCGGAGTGCGTTGTCTGCCACAAAACGCTCGATCCCGTGGCGGGACTCTTTCAAGACTACTGGCGTTTCGCCGACGAAGGAGTCTACGGCAAGCGCAAGGAGGGCTGGTTCACCGATATGTTCGGCGCCGGCTTCGAGGGGGAAGACCTGCCGGCGCCCGACCGCTGGCGTTCGCTGCAATGGCTGGGGGAACACACGGCCAAAGATCCGCGGTTCGCCGTGGCGATGACCGAGCATGTCTACTACATCCTGACGGGGCGCAAAGTGCTGCTCCCGCCCAAGGATCTCGAGGATCCGCTCTACTCCGCCAAACTGCGGGCCTACACCGAGCAACGCCGCAGGACCGAGGCCATCGCCAGCCGCTTCGCCGCGAATGGGTTCAACCTGAAGTCGGTCTTCAAAGACTGGATCGCCTCGGACTTCTATCGGGCCGACGCCCTGCAGACGGCGCTCAAAGATCCCTGCCGTCAGGCCGAACTGGACGACGCGGGGCTGGTGCGGATGCTGGCCCCGGAACAGGTCGAGCGCAAGATCGCCGCCGTGTTTGGCGAGAAGTGGGGCAAGCTGACCGACCAACTCGCCACGCTCTACGGCGGCATCGACTCCAAGCAGGTCACCGATCGCGCGACCGATCCCAGCGGCGCGATGGGAGCGATCCAGCGGACCCTGTCGAATGACGTGGCCTGCAAGCATGTCTCGCGCGATTTCGCGCGGCCCGCGTCGGAGCGTCGACTGTTCCCCCGCGTGGAGGTGACCACGACACCCGGCACATCCGCCGATGCAGACCAGGCGATTCGCCAGACCATGGTCGACCTGCACGAGAAGATCCTGGGGCGCTACGATGCGGCGGATTCGGCCGAGATCGATCGCACTTTCAAGCTCTTTGCCGATATCGTTCAAGATGCGGCCGAGCAGAAGGGGCTGGAGAAGCGCGAGAGCTACTACTGCCGGCAGAACCGCGATGCACCAGCCGGGTCGGGGGACGATCCTCATTACACGGTGCGAGCCTGGCGCGGAGTGGTTACGTACCTGCTGCGACGATCCGAATTCTTGTACGAGTGAGCCCAACTATGCGTCGCGATTTTCTTAAACTATGCGGGCTGGCCGGTCTGAGTCTGGCGGTCCCGCTGCGCTGGGACCGGACGCTCGCCGAGCAGGCCGAGGCCGAAAAAACGGAGCCCCCCTACGGCGGGCCGTACTACGTCGTCTTCAACGCGTCCGGCGGATGGGACACCACGTACCTGATGGATCCCAAGGGGGTCAACGACATCAATCGGCTGTACAAAGAAGGGGACATCCTGACCCAGGGGGCCCACAAGTTTGCCCCCATCAAGCAGCACGCCCAAGGGGGCATGTGCAACGAGGACTTCTACGCCGAGTTCGGCGATCAGTTGCTCACCTTCAACGGGCTCGACTACTCGGTCAATAACCACTCGCCCGGCGCGCGGTACATGGCCACGGGCAAGCTCGACAGCCTGTCCTATCCCACGTTCGCCGCGCTGGTGGCCGCCTGCCGCGGCTCGACCTGCCCACTGGCCTTCCTGACGTTCGGCAACTACTCCTCGACCGGCAACCTGGTGGCCATGTCGCGCGTGCCGTATCTCCCTTCGCTGCAGCGGATCGCCAACGCCGACGCGGTAGAAGGGAATCCCAAGAGCCCGTACCACGACAAGTTCGCGCTCGACCGGATTGAGCAGGCCTTGCGCGCTCAGCACGAAGCGACCGCCACCGGGCCGCGCCTTCCCCGGGCAGAACGGGGCGAGAACATGCTCTACGCCGCGCAGGTGAACTCCAAGGCGCTGGAGCGCGTGACGCAGTTCATTCCCAAGACCAGCCCCAAAGAGCGTCTCTCGCAGCAAGTCGAGATCGCGCTGGCCTCGTTCAAGGCGGGCGTCTGTGTCTCGGCCAACCTGGACATTGGCCAGTTCGACAGCCACGCCAACAACGACCCGGACCAGATGAAGCTGCTTCCCGAGTTCCTGGCCGGCATCGCTTACCTGCTGCGCCGGGCGGACGAACTGAAGATCCGCGACCAACTGGTAGTGATCGTGCAGAGCGAGATGGGCCGCACGCCCAACTACAACAAGGGGAACGGCAAGGACCACTGGTCGATCGGCTCGGCCATGTTCCTGGGAAAGGGGATCCAGGGGAATCGGGTGATCGGCGCGACCGACGAGAAGCAGTTCGCCGTGCCGTTGGATCCGCAGACGCTGGCGGCAGCGGCCGACAAGGACAAGGGGGTCCGCATCCGCCCCGAGCACCTGCACGAATCGCTGCGCGAGCTGGCAGGCATTGCGGACCATCCGCTCAGCAAAAAGTTCCCGCTGGGCGTCCCCGACGATCAGAAGCTGAGCAAGTTCTGGGGGTAGCGTAAAGTAGCAGGCACACTCCGTGTGCCGTCCGCTGGAAGCCTCTTCAACCGTCAGCGACGCAAACTGAGCGGCACGGCGCTAGCCGCCGGTGGCCCCAGGTTTCGCTCTCCCAATCGCTTGCGCGTTGGACATCTAGTTCGCCACCGATGAGAACGAATGCCCAGGGGATGCTCGAACCGTGTACTACCGGCGGCTAGCGTCCTGCCGCTCAGTTCCGGAGCCACTGGCGATTGCTCCCTCGCCGTTGAAGAAGATCACAGCCTCTCCGTGTGCCGTCCGCTTATTGTGGTGCAGGCGTCCCGCCTGCCTTGAAGTGGGACCGATGTTCCAGCAGGCGAGACGCCTGCACCACAAAGAATCACGGCCACTTCGGCCTCGCATCTCTCCGGTCAACTCCGCTGGCCAACACACCCTTTGGGCGGTCCCCTCTCGCACCGTCGCTGGCGAGCTATAATGCTCCCCGCTGGGACATCGCCTTGATTGTCCCGCAAAGGGGCTTTTTGCACTCGCCTTTTTGCTTCGCAAAGGGCTTTGGGGAGATGCGATGATCCGGCTGCACTCGGTGGAAATTTCGCGGTTTCGCGGCGTTCGCGAGGGGAAGGTCTCGGAGCTTAAAGACGTCAACTTGCTGATCGGCAAGAACAACTCCGGCAAGACCACCGTGGTGGAGGCCATCGGCCGCGCGACGGGCGGCAACGACGTGATTGGCCGCGACGTGTCGATGGTCACCAGCCTGTCGCGCAACGAGAAAGAAGTCCTGCCCGAGGGGGTCGCCTGGCGGCTCGATTGGGACAACTCTCCGATGGTCGAGTTGCAGATCGGCCTGGACGACGGCCAGCAGGTTCGCAGGCGGGCCACGTTTTCCAAGACCGGCGTCAAGCGGTTGGTGGGTATCAAGACCCCGCTCGTGGCGCCCGTCAGCACCCAGTTCGACCGCTTCCTTAAGTATCCCACCGTCTTCGCCGCCAACGACGCGTACAACAACGAGATCGAAAGGGCCGTGTGGGAGCCGCTCCTCAAGCAGCGCCGCGACAAGTTCCTGGTGCAGGCGTTGAACACGATTTTCGGCTCGAATATCGAGGGGCTTAATCTGCTCCCCAACGGCAAGCTGCTGGTCCTGTATCCCGACACCAGCCTGCCGGTCGACTACCAAGGAGACGGCATGCGCGCCGCCCTGCGCTGCCTGATGATCCTGGCCTCGCTGCAAGGCACGGTGATGGCGATCGAAGAGCCCGAGTGCCGGCAGCACCCGGCCGCGCTGCGCCGGTTGGCCTCAGGCTTGTGCGAACTGGCCCGCATGCAGCAGGTGCAACTGGTCATCACCACGCACAGTCTGGAATGCGCCCGGGCCTTCATGCAGGCCTCGACCAAGGCGGGCTCCGAAGGGGCAGTCTTTCATCTCAAGCTGAAGGACGGCCTGCTGGAGTCGCTTCGCCTGGATGACGAAACGGTGCAAACTCTGGATGCCACGGGCGTCGATGTCCGGTCGCTCGATTTGTTCGTGTAGGCCCCCCCTTGAGACAGAAAGGTCCCATGATGGCCACGTACGTCATTTTCTTGCGCGAATCGATTCACGATCCGGCCGAAATGGACATCTATGGTCCCAAGGCCGGCGCCTCACTGGTTGGTCATGCCGTGAAAGTGCTGGCCGCCTATGGGCAGCAAGAGGTTCTTGAAGGGGACGGCATCGACGGGGTGGTACTGCTGGAGTTCCCCACGCTCGCCGAGGCCAAAGCCTGGTACGACGGGCCCGGCTATCGCGAGGCGCGCGAGCATCGCTTTCGCGGCGCCAAGTACCGCGCGGTGATTGTGGAGGGCGTTTGATCGCTCCACGAGCGTAGAGTAGCAGGCACACTCCGTGTGCCGTCCGCCTTATTGTGGTGCAGGCGTCCCGCCTGCACCACAAAAAATCACAGCCACTCCGTGTGCCGTTCGCCCAACTTGGCTTAGGGGACGGTGAGCCACACGCCGGACAGGATGCCGGCCGGATTCACATAATTCGTGACCGGAGGTCCCGGAGCCACGGGCGGGTTGGTAACGATGCCGGCCGTGGTGACCGCACCCGTATTGACACCCTGGGCGAACTGGAAGGAGGCACCGCCGCCGTTGACTCCAAAGCCGCCGGGGCCGGTGTTGCCGTCGAGATCCAGGGCCATCCGAGATGTGCCGAGCGCGGTGAAGCGGAAGTCATTGGTTCCGGACGCGGTGGTGATGGTCGTAAGATTGTCTTGCACGACGGCCACCATCTGCGAGTTTCCTACGCTCAGGAAATCCATGTAGCCAGCGACGCCTGCCGCACCGAACGACGCAATCGTTTCAGGATTAGTGTTATTCAGAGCGGTCGCGAAGAGCTGCGAGGTGCCTGAGCTGCGAACAAGAATCGTGCCGTCGCTGAACTGGGCCTGGGCCGTGCCATCGACCGGCGGTCTGACGAAGTTATTATTGGTCAACGCCAGCTGCAGCCGTGAGTCGTTGAGCGATTCGATGAACATCGCAGGGTCTCTACGACCGAATTTGGCCGAGAACGTATTCCCGGTGATCGACGTCTGCGAGAACCCGCCGTTGATGGAAACGAACAGCTCCGTGGTGTCGTCCTGGGAATCCACCAGGAGGCCGCTGGGCGTGAACCGGTTCTGATTGACGACCATCGTCGAGAGATAATCGAGGGTGCCCGCGGCCGTGCTTTGCAGTAGCGAGACCGAACTGCCGCCCGGGGCGTTGTGATCGCTGTTGGTGAAGTTATTGTCGGCAATGTTCAGGTTGAATCGTCCCCCAGCGGTTCCCGACTGTTCAAGGTCGATGGCCGCGCCGTTGTCTGCGAACTGATTGGAGAGGATATTCAGATTGACGGTGTTCGCTCCGCTGGCGCTGGTGAAGAACACGGCGGGGCCAGTGCTATTGTTGATTGTGTTGCCTTGCAGCGTCGCGTTGAGGGGGCCGGTGGTCTCGAGGAAGATGCCGGCGCCGCCGCTGCCCGAGATGTTCACACTTTCAATCGTGCCCGTGCCTCGACCGTCGGCGATGGAGATCGCGTCTCCGGTTGCGCCGGTGATGGCGACCTGATTGATGTTGAAGCTGTTGGTGATCGCCGGGCCGTTCTGAATGCCGGACGGTCCCGGCGAGATGATGTTGAAGTTGGAGACTTCGTTGTTGTCGGCCAGGGTGATTCCGAAGCCACCGGTCAGGGTCGGCCGGCCCACGCTGCCGCAGTCGACGGTAATGAACCCGGCTTCGATCGTGTTGACCGAGTGAGGAACGCCCTCGCCCAGCAGCCGCTGGTTGTTCTGCAGGACGACCTGCGAGGTCAGCACGTAGTCGATCCCTGAGTCTTCTACAAAGATCAGGTCGAACGGAGTCGAGCCCGCGCCGTTGATCTGGGTCACCGCGGCGTAGGGGTCTTCGTACGTGCCCGTGCCGGGGCCAGCGGCCGTGTTGTCGACGTGCCGCACGACATACGGCAGGCCCGTGGCCGGATTTGTATAGACGAACGGCTCTTGGTTGTAGCGCAAGATGTGGTCGTTGCGCTGCACCGGCATCTTCATAAGCTCGCGGCCCGGGGACCGCGGCGAGTTGAAGTTGATCGAGGCCATGACGGTGTGCGTGTCGCCGTAGCGATCGTCGTAGGTGGCCTGATAGCGGATCATCATGCGCTCGGTGGGCTGGATCTGCACGCCGCCCATGACGCCCGTGAAGTCTGGAATGGCGTCGCTCCGGTAGTTGTACATACCGATGTTGCCGCGGATGCCCAGCATTTCGAAGATCGGTCTTTGGGGCTGGCCTGAGACCTGCCAGTCGAGCCCGCGAAGCGCGCTATCGATACCGGGGCGGATGAGTTGGTTTCCGACAAAGCCGAACACCAAGTTGTCGCACGTGTTGCCGTAGGAGAAGTTCTGCGGACCCACGGGGATATAGCCGTTGCAGCGGAAGTCGAGAAAGGGCCCCGCCGTTTCAAAGTTTACGCCGATCTGATGGAAGGCGTGCGCGAACGTGTCACTGGGGGCGTCGTCGTCGTAGTCGTACCAGCCGGAGACGCCGAACATGCGTCCCACGTCCGACATGTAGAAGCGGCGGCCGAGTCCGATGTTGCCGAAGAATTTGGAGTTCTCGGAGTAGTTTCCCTGCACCTGGGTGAACCACTGCGATTTTGCGGAGTTGCTCTCCCAGGGAACGATGCCGCCCACGGTGGCGTAGTCGCCCTTATAGCCCACGGTCTGGTCGGCGTAGTTGTAGCGCACCCAGACGTCGGCGACGGGTCCACCGCCCAGGGATTGGGTGAACGAGCCGCCGTTGCCCCCACCATAGGGACCGGGACCAGGGCCCGGGCCATAAGGTCCCGGTCCATTGGGGTCCATGGGGCCATATTGAGCCGCTGCTGGTGTTGCGGCGGCCAAGAGCACGCCAATCGCCAGCCAAGCGCGAATCGAGTGCGACATCAATAAGCTCCCCACCGAGAGTTCCTGGTTCGCCGCGTTCGGCGAATCAACGGCTTCCCCGACGGATCGGGAATACCTTCCTTTACAGCGTATCGAACCTGCCGGCTGTAATCTTGAAGCCTAATATATTGACCTTAACGATTCTGGGGCTTGCGCTTGTTCTTCGGACGGATCGGATTCGCGGAAGAGCAATAGGTTGCAAGAACTTGCGCTGACGCTGGTAACGCCAGCTTTAGATAGGTTCGGTCAGAACGGCTGTTTGCTTGCGATAGCATGACCTCTACTTGGCGTGGCAGGGGAAGGCGAGCAAGGCAGGACCCGGCATGATTGAAGAACTGCTGGGGGACGAAACGGTGGGGCTACAAAGGCAGCTTGGCCGCCATGCGGGGCGTTCGCCGGGGCCGCGGTTTCAGCGGTTCAACTAGAGGGATCAGGGGACAGGGGACAGGGGGCGGGGATCAGCCCGCAGGGAGGCTGCGACCCGGCAGCGGGCGGTCGATCGCGCAAATCACCAGGTCAAACAGGTTCCGAAACTTGTAGTTTCACCACGGGGCGAAGGCTCACCGTATCCCCGCCGTAGAACGTCTCGATCTGCAGACAGATTCTCTCGGCTTCGGCGCGGCTGATATGCGACTTGATGACCGACGGGGCTTCGTGCAGAAGTCGCACGGCATCGTTGATGTGCGTCCCGACGACCGATCGCAGAATCTTGACCATGCCGATGGTCATTTCGCGAGGGAAATCGACCAGGATCACATCGTAACGCTTCCCCGCAACTGCCAGCCAAGGTTCGTTCAGATCGAGTCGCAGGGTCCGCAGCCGCTCCTCGCGCGGGGCGTAGCGCGGATCGGTACGTTCGAGCCCCGCCAGTTCCAGCTCCAGGCGCAGGTATTCGCCGCGCAGGTCGCCGCGTTCTTCGAGCCAGTCGGCGTAGACCGTGCGCAACGCGTCGTCGTGCGGCTGCGCCGACAGATCGCGAAGAAAGTCGGCGTCTTTCATGGTGCTGCGCCACAACGCAGAGCAACAGGGGGAAGAGCGCAACGGAAGAGGGATGATTACCAAGAATCCCAGCCCCTCACCCCGGCCCTCTCCCCAAAGGGGCGAGGGAGAGAGGAATCAGGACTGCGTCCACGCCCCGTCGACGAGTCGCCACATCTTGCCGGTCGGGTTCTTGTCCCGCAGTTCCACGGGCAAACGGCCGGGACGCACGTTGTCGAAACACTCGAGCGCTCCGAAGCGCGTCATCGAGGCCGGAATTCCCACGGCCGTGAAGCCGGGGTGACCTGTCGCCGGGAAAGGACCGCCATGGTTCATGGCCGGGCTGACCGCTACGCCGGTCGGCATCTTGTCGTTCAGCAGCCGGCCGACATGCGGACGCATCCGTGGGGCCAGCCGATCGTACACAGCGTCGTCCTCTCCGCCGGTGTGCGTGTAGAAGCAGCCGGTGAGATTCCCTTCCAGATGATCCAGGGCCTGTGCGAGTTGCTCGGCGTCGTCGACGACGACCACCAGCGAGACATTGCCGAAGGCCTCGGTCTGCATCGCCTCGGGGGCTTCCAGGAACTGCCGCCCACTGACCTTGAGCAAGGTGTTCGAGTGGCTATGGCCGGCTCCACCGCCGGTCGCGCCGCCGACCAGCACTTGGGCCCCGGCCTTGCGCAGGGTCATGACGCTGGTTTCGAGCGACTTGAGGACGCTTTCGGCCAACAGCGTGCCGACCGGAGCCGCGGCGAAGCGGTCGCGGATCAGACCCAGGAAGCGCTCCGTCTCGCTGCCGGCGATCAGGAAGACGATGCCCGGGTTGGTGCAGAACTGGCCGGCCCCCATCAGGCAGCTTCCGGTGAACTCTTCGGCCACCTTGTCGGCCCGCTCGCGGAGCGCGCCGGGCAGGATCACCACCGGGTTGACGCTGGAGAGCTCCAGATAGATCGGCTTCCCCACGGCGTCGGCCGCCTTCTTGAGGGTGAGTCCGGCCGTTCGTCCGCCGGTGTAGCCGATGCCGCCGAGTCGCGGATCGCCGGCCAGTCGCTCGCCGTCGGCGTGGCTGGTGCGGTAGATCATCTGCACGCTTGAGGGGGGCAGGCCGGCCGCTTCCATTGCCGCCAACGCCAGCGCGGCCAGCAGCCGCGTCGTGCCCGGATGGGAGCTATGCGCCTTGGCGATCACCGGGCAACCGGCCGCAATGGCCGAGGCGAAGTCTCCCCCCGCGATGCTGTTGAAGGCCAGCGGAAAGTTGTTGGGTCCAAAAACCGCCACCGGTCCGAGCGGGGCCAGGTACGAGCGGATGTTGGCCTTGGTGTCGATGGTAGCCCGCTTCCACGAGCCCTCGCGCGCGGCCGCGGCCGCCTGGCGAAGCTGGTTGGTGGTGCGGGGGAGCTCGGCGTCGGATAGCCGGGGCGATCGTGGCAGGCCGGTCTCGAGGTTGGCCATCGTGACGATATCGCCCGAGCAGGCTTCAATCCGCGCGGCGTAGGCTTCGAGGAACTTGGCGATCGACTCGGCCGGCGTGTTGCGGAGTTTGGCAGCCGCCAGCGACGCGGCAGCCAGCGCGGCGTCGCAGTCGGCCCAGGTGCTGATGGGGTATTCGTCGGGCAGCGGTTGCGTGGTGGCCGGGTTGGTGGCCTTGAACGTTCCCGAGGCATTCGCGGAGCGCCAATCTCCGGCAATCAGAATGGGTTGAACGGGCATGGCGGCTTCTCCACGGTCGAAAAGGGTGCGTATTGGGAAGGTGTCAGGATACTCGCGCGCGCGGAGGGAGGCCAAGGGGCGGGGAGCATCGTTAGGAGGGACTCGGCGAAATGTGACTGTCGGAGTATCAGAGCAGATTCTCTGTAGGGAACGCCCTCGGTGGCGTTCCGCGCGGAGGGGGAAACGCTGCGATCCCAGACGATCTCGAATGGAAAGATGTTCGAGCTTCACGGAACGCCACAGAGGGCGTTCCCTACAGAGCTCCGACTTCCATTAGTTGCGTTCGCCCACTGTTTCCGCTCGGTCGAGTTCCAGGAACATCTCGTCCGCGGTTCGCGCCAGTTCCTCATCCGAAAGAGGATCGAACTCTAGCGACTTTACTCGCGTCAAAAGTTCCGACAGAACCTCTAGTTTTTCGGATCTGGACAAGCGATCGAAACGATCGAGAAGCTCACGCACTTCTTGCTGCATGGCGACTACTCCAACCAAGAATCCTGCGCATCAGAAATGCAAAAAACGCACTCACCGCGCGGCCTTCCCCGCCTTGACCACTCCGCCCTGCATCACCGCCACGAACCGCGTGCGATTCTCGAGCAGGCTGATGTCGGCCAGCACGTCTCCCTCCACCACCAGCACGTCGGCCAGCTTACCCGCTTCCAACGTGCCGATCTCGTCGCTTCGCCCCAGGATCTCGGCCCCGTTCTTGGTGGCGCAGGTCAGCACTTCCATCGGGCTGAAGCCGACGTACTTCACAAAGAAGGTCAGCTCCTTGGCATACGTGCCGTGCGGGTTCCAGGCAAAGCCGTAATCTCCCCCCATGCCCAGTCGCCCACCGGCCTTCAAGATTCTGCGGGCGCTTTCAGCCCCGCCCTCCAGCGTCTCCTGATGCCCGTCGATGACCCGCTGCGAAAGGCCGAATTCGGGGCCAAACTCGATGCTGGCCTGCTCGAAGTACAAGGCCGGCACCACCGGCACGTTGCGGGCCAGCAGCATGTCCAGGGCCTCTTCGTCCATGAAAGTCCCATGCTCAATGGCGTCGTAGCCGGCCTTCAGGGCGTTCTTGATGCCTTCCGTCGCCCGGCAATGGCCGGTCACCTTCAGCCCGTGATTGTGGGCGGTTGCCACCACGGCATGCATTTCGTCGAACGTCATGCAGAGTGTGTGATGGTCGTTGGTATCCGGGGCGGCCGCGTCGCCGGTCGGATACGTCTTGACCCACTCGATGCCGTCCTTCACCAGCTTGCGAACGGCCGCCCGAGCTTCGTCGGCGCCGTTGACCAGCAGCACCAGCCCGTCCATGCCAATGCGGCGGAAGTCCGGGTTCCAGTCCATCAGTCCGCCGACACCGCAGATCTCGCGCCCGCTGGCCGCCAGTCGAGGGCCCGGGACCAGTTCGTTCTCGATCGCTTTCTTCAGCCAGACGTCGATGTTGAACAGGCTGCCGCCGCTACGGGCCGACGTGTAGCCGCACTCCAGGGCCAGCTTGGCATTGGCGGTCGCCAACAGGGTGACGTACTCGACCGGATACTTGATATCGAGATCTTCCAGATGGGCCACATTGAAGTACGTGGGATGGAAGTGAGCCTCGACCAGGCCGGGCAAAATGGTCCCGCCGCGCGCGTCGATGCGCGGCGTGCCCTGGGGAACGGCCGGCGCCTTGCCGGCCGGCCCGGCGTAGACGATGCGGCCGTCGTGAATCACCAGGGCGGCATCGGCAATGGCCGGCGCCCCGGTGCCGGGAATCAGTTGTCCGCCCGCGATCGTGGTCCAGCCAGTGGCCGATTTCATGGAAGAGGTCCTGGAGAGGGGACGGAACCGACGTTCATTCTAGGGTCGTCGCCGGCGTGTTGGCGCGAGATCCATTGACATCGCCCCGCCGACCGGTATTCTACACCTGTACGCTGCATGCAGCATGGAGCGTGCATTGTAAGGGCCTCCGCCGCGATTGCAACCTACCTCCGCTGGAAACCGTCATGGGCGATCTCACCCGGCTTGGCCGCATCTCCAAGGCCTCGCTCGCCGACTCCGTCTACCAGTCCCTGCTTGATGCCATCCTTACCGGCCAACTGGCTGGCGGGGCCGAACTGAGCGAAGTTTCGCTGGCCGCGGAACTGGGTCTGAGCCGCACCCCGGTCCACGAGGCGATCGGCCGACTGGCCAAGGATGGGCTCGTGGAGCAGACGTCCGGCCGGCAGCCCAAGGTGGTTTCCCTCTCCAGCGAAGAGATCGCCGAGATCTACGAGATGCGGCTGCTGCTCGAACCGGCAGCGGCCGAACGAGCGGCCACCCGGCTCGAAGAAGCTGAGCTGGCCGCGCTCCGCGAGACGGCTGACGCCCTGGATCGCGCATCCAACAGCAAGGCTTGGGCCGCCAAGGCGATCGAGTTTGACATCCGCTTCCACGACGCCCTGGCCTCGGCCAGCGGCAACGAACGTCTGCGGGCCGACATCACCAAGTACCGCCATCTGGTGCGGGCCTTCTGTCGCATGAGCGGCAGCTCCGAGAATCTCCGCGATGCGCTCCGCGAACATCGCGAGATCCTGGATGCCCTGGAAGCCCGCAACGCCAGCGGTGCTCGCAAGGCCATGGCCTCGCATATCAAGGCCCGGCTGCAGGCAGTGCTTGCCGAAATTGAAGCCAGCGCGGCCAAGCAGCCAGCGTAGTTCATCGCACACTCTCCCTCACAGGAAGACCCTCCCATGATCCGCCGTGCGATCCTGTCTCTCGCGATCTGCCTGCTTGGCCTCGGCGGTTCTTCATTCGCCCAGGAAGCCCCGCCACCTGCCGCGAAGAAGATTGTGCTGATCGCTGGACCGAAAAGCCACGGTCCGGACGGCAACGGCATCCACGACTATGCCTGGTCGGTGAAGCTCCTGAAGGTGATGCTCGAGCACTCCAACGTGAAGGATCGCGTGCGGGTCGAAACCCATTTCGAGGGCTGGCCCGCCGACGAGAAGACGCTGGAAGACGCCGACACGATCATGATCGTCTCCGATGGCCGCGATGGGGACAAATACGTCGAGGCGCCGCACCTGGCCAGCCCCGCCCGGGTGAAGTTCGTGGAGCGGCAGATCGCCCGCGGCTGCGGCTTTGTCACGTTTCACTTCTCCACCTTTGCCCCCGAACAGTACCGCGAACAGATGCTCGACTGGTCGGCGGGTATTTCCAGTGGGAAACCGACGGCAAGCGGCAATGGCACTCGGCCATCACAACCGTCGAGGCCGAGGTGAAGCTCGGCACGCCCGACCATTCGATCGCCCGCGGCGTGCAGCCGTTCACGATGAAAGAAGAGTTCTATTACAACCTGCGGTTCAAGCCGAAGGACGAGAGCCTGAAGCCGATCTGGGTGGTTCCCGCTCTGAACGGCCGCGAGCCGGATGGCCGCATCGTGGCCTGGGCCCGCGAGCGTCCGGAAGGGGGTCGCGGCTTCGGCACGACCGCCGGACACTTCTATGACAACTGGAAGCATGCTTCGTTTCGCAAGCTGCTGTTGAACGCGTTGGTCTGGACCGCCAAGGTCGAGGTTCCCGCCGACGGAGTTGAAGCGAAGTTCTATGAACGCGACGAGATCACCAAGCGGCTGGCCGGGGAGCCGATCCGCGTGTTGCTGCTGGCGGGCAACGATGCCCACAAGTGGCACAACTGGGAGCGGACGACGCCAGCCATCCAGGCCCTGCTGGAGCGCGATCCGCGGATCCAGGTGACCGTGACGCACGATGTCGAGGACCTGGCGAAGAAGTTGGGCGAGCATGACGTGCTGGTCCAGAACTACTGCAACTGGCACGACCCCAAGGGGATCAGTCCTACGTCTCGCGAGGTGCTGGTCAAGTTCCTCTCTTCAGGCGGCGGCCTGGTCGTCGTTCACTTTGCCAACGGCGCATTTAACTTCTCGCTTCCCAAGGCGGGCGAGTCCGATTGGCCCGAGTATCGCAAGATGGTCCGCCGGGTTTGGAATCATCATGGCAAGAGCGGGCACGATTCCTTTGGCGCGTTCAAGGTGGAACCGACCGACACCAGGCATGCGATCACCGCCGGGCTGAAGTCTTTTGAAGTGACCGACGAGCTCTATTTTCGCCAGGAAGGAGACGAGGCGATCGAGCCGCTGATCCAGGCGCGCTCGAAGGCGACCGGCCAAGATGAGCCGCTGGCTTGGAGTTACTTTTATGGCAAGGGACGTGTCTTTCAGACGTTGCTGGGGCACAGCGAAAAGACCTACGAGACCTATGAGCCCCGCGAGATGCTGCGCCGCGCCGTCGCTTGGGCGGCGGCTCGCGAAGTTCGCGTGCTGGATGCTGCGCAAGACAAGGCTTCGGCTCCCATGTCGAAGACACCGGCCGCGAGCGACAAGAACCCGCTGGTCGCCGGCCGCTTCGGCCAGGGGCTCGATCCTCGCATCGCCCGCGTAGCAGCCGCCGATCGCGAGGATTACCGCAAGCTCCCCTTCACGCTCGAGTGCTGGGCCAAGCTCTCCGGCAAGCAGTCGTACAACATCCTGGTCGCCAGTCAGGCCAAGTCCTCGCCGACGCATTGGGAACTGTTCACCATGCCGGCGAGCGGCCGTTTGACGGCCTATCTGCCCGGCATGACGCCGGATCACATCCACAGCGAAGTCGACGTCTGCGACAACCAATGGCACGCCCTGGCGCTGGTCTGCGAAGCCGAGCGGCTGCGACTCTATGTAGATGGCAGGCAGGTCGCCGAGCAAGCAGTGAAGTCTGGCGGCAGACAGTCGCAAGCCGGTCCACTGGCGTTTGGTTCGCTCGTTGGGGGTGAGATGGTCTGCGATGGGCTGCTCGACGACGTGCGGCTCTCGAAGATCGCACGGAAGATCAATCAAGTGCCTTCAGCGGCCTTGGCGGCAGACGAGGCCACGATCGGCCTGTGGAGTTTTGACACCTGGAAAGATCGTCAGCTTGCGGATGCCTCGCCGCTCGCCAATCCCGCGAAAGCGAGCGGCTCATCCATCGCGACACCTGCGGGTCCCACCGCGCCACAAGGTCCCACCCCTCCCCCGGGCAACCAGTTGCATCCGGCCGATGCGAGGCTCAAGGCGACGCTCATTGATCGTTCCCCCGGCGACGTCTATCTGGCGGTCAAGGTCGATAGTCTCGGCCGGCTGTTCGTCGGCGGTCGCGAAGCGGTCTATGTCTTCGAACCGGACGACCACGGGGGCTACAAGCCGCGGCAGGAAGTCTGCCGCTTCCCGCCCGACTCGATCATCATCGGGCTCGAGTTCCGGGGCGACGATCTCTACGCGCTTACCGATAACGCCCTGTACCTGCTGCGCGACGGACGCGTGCGCCGCGAGGGGATCAAGCCCGATCGGCTGGTCTGGGGCTTGCCGCTGGATCTTCATGTGAGCTTCCACTGCCTGGCCTGGGGTCCCGAGGGAGACCTGTACCTGAACCATGGCGACCCGCTGCTCAACGCCAGCGACTTCAACCGCCCCGATCACTGGGGACATTGGACGCTCTACTCCAAGCCGGGGGGGACGAAGACTCTCTACACTGGCCAAGGAGCGGTCCTGCGGGTTCGCCCTGATGGATCGAATCTTCGCGTCGTGGCCACCGGACTGCGCGGCCCCGTGGGCCTGGCCTTCGATCGCCATTGGAATCTGTTCACCAACGACAATGACCACGAGAGCCGCGCCGACCAGTACGCCCCTTGCAAGCTTCTGCATGTGACCCCGGGTATCGACTTCGGCTGGCCGCGCGGCTGGATGGCCTCCAAGAGTCCCAATCGTTCCGATCTGATCGAGCCCATTGTCTCGAACCTGGGGCGCGGCGTTCCCTGCGATCTGGCCTGGTACGATGAATCGCTGTTGCCGGCCGAGTATCAACGGACGTTGCTCATGGACCGCTGGGACCAGTTCACGCTGAACCGTTATGCTCTGCGTGCGCGCGGGGCCAGCTTTGCGGGCGAAGAGCAACCGCTGCTGGCCGGCAAGAATCTGGCCCGGCCGGTGGGCGTGGCGGTGGGGCGAGACGGACGGATCTTTTGCACGGCGCTCTACCTGGGAGGCAATGTCTGGTCCCCCTACTGTGCCAGCGATCTGGTGATGGTCACGCGGGCGGATGATTCGCCGGAGTTGCCTTTCGAATCGTTCGATCTGGCCAAGACCCCGGCCGACAAGCTCTGGAAGGAGCTATCCGGCGCGTCGTGGGAGCGGCGCTCGCGGGCACACCAAGAGATCCTGCGACGCGGCGATCTGCTGGACGAAGCGACGCGTCGCCTGGCCTCTGCGAAATCCGACGACCTGGCGATGTTGCACCTCCCCTGGCTGGCCGCGGCCAGCGGAAGTGAATCGGCAGCGCAGCAACTCAAACAACTGGCGCGTCATCCTCAGGCCGAACTGCGACTGCAAGCGATCCGCGCCTTCGCCGAGTTCCCCAGGCTGGCCGCATCGCGGGCCTTTCTGACCGAGTCTTTGGCCGACGCCGATCCCGCTGTGCAACTGGCCGCCCTGGGCTATTTCCTACAGACGCCCGGCGAATTGCCGCTGGCAGCGATCCTTCCGTTGGCCGCCAGCAACGACCTCTATCTGCGCCAGACGGCCTGCCGGTTGCTGGCCCAGCAGGCCGATGGGGCCGAACTGGCCAAGCTGCTGCAATCGCCCGAGGCTCCCGTTCGCCTGGCAGGCGTGCTGTCTCTAGGTGAGCGACTCACCGTGCCGCGCGTGGACGAGAATCCGCCGGCCGAGTTGCCGCTGGCTTATGCCCATGGCAATGCGAAGTTCAAGCAGCACTTTGCCGACGCGACGGAGCCGGTCGATCTGAAGGCCCTGGCGCGCATCGGAAGCTACACGATGGCCAGTCGTTGGAAGGCGCTCAAACCGAGCGACAAACAACAGGCCGACTTCGCCTTGCTGTTGGCGTCCCTCGAAGACCGCGACGAACGCGTGCAGCAGCAGGCCGCGTACTGGTTGAGCTTGCTCAACGATCCGCGCAGCGAGCCGGCCATCGCCCGCCTGAAGTTAGCGATCCAGGTGAAAGGGCTGGCCGGCGCGCCCGTACAGCCCATCGCGCGAGCCTGGTCTGTGGGGCCGTTCTCGGACACGGAGCACGCCGAGCGATTCACCAAGCCCCACGCACCCGAAGAAGGAGCCATCGACCTGGCAGTCGAGTACGCCGGCAAACTACGCTGGCAGGAAGCGGCCGCAATCGATGGCCGCTTCGATCGCGCGACTGCGGACAGATCGACCCCCAGCAGCAGCTACCTTTATTTCCGCCTGCAAAGCGTCAGCCGCCAAGCGGCGGTGCTGGCCGTGGGGAAGGAATCGACCGTCAAGATCTGGCACAACGGCCGCGCGGTCCACTCGGGTCTCGGTACCGATATTCCTTTGGATGTTCAGCCGGGAAGCAACGACTTGCTGGTCCGCGTCGCGCAAAGCGAACCGAAAGAGAAGAACGCCGGCGTCACGCTCACGGTCCGCGCCAAGTCGGGCCTGACAGTCGCGCTCCCCGAGAGGCTCGACTCGAGCTTGCTGGCCGAGCGGCTCAAATCAGCAGGCGGGGCTGAGAAGATCTCGGCTGAGTTTCAGACCGTCGATTGGGCGAAGGCCCTGACCGCCGGCGATCTGGCCAACGGTCGCAAGCTGTTCGGCACGCTGGGCTGCGCCAAGTGCCACGCCATCGCGCCCGATCAACAAGGCGGAGGGGCGCCTAGCCTGGCTGAAGCCCGCAAGCGATTTACGGTGCCGCATGTCGTGGAGTCCGTGCTGCTCCCGAGCAAGCAGATCGCCGAGCCCTTCCGCGGCACGACTCTCTCACTGGCCAGCGGCCAGATCCTCTCGGGCCTGGTTGTAGGCGAAACGGCCGAACAGATCGAAATGTTGCTTCCCGACGCCAGCCGGAAGCACGTGAAGAAAGCCGACATCGACGAGCGATCGCCGGCCAGTTTGTCGCCGATGCCGGTGGGTCTGGTGAAGAACCCCCAAGAGTTGGCCGATCTGCTGCGGTACGTGCTGAGCGAGAACCCGGCTCCGCCATAGTTTGGCCCAGAACGCAAACGGGGGGCACGCGGCCCCCCGTTCAGCTCTGTGTCATTCCGCATCGCCGGCCGCGTCTTACTTCTTCACTTCCACGTGATAGCCGGCGTCGTATAACGCCTTGATCGCGTCGGCGGCCGAGAAATCCCCTTCGATCGAGAACTCCTTGCTGTTCGCCGCGGCGGTGTCGCCCGTTACGCCGGTCACCTTCTTGAGGGCGGCCTTGATGGCGTTATTGCATGCGCCGCAGCAGTTATGCGCGCCGGTCACTTCCAGCTTCTTCACCTTACCGGCTGGCACGTCCTTGGCCTCGGGTGACTTGATCGTGGCGCTGTCGGACTTGCCATGGAAGCCGGCGGCGGCCAGGGCATCCAGGGCCTTCTGCGCGCCGGCGTCGTCGTCGGCCGTGATGAACACGGTCTTCACACCTTGGTTCGCAGTGGAACGCGCGCCGGAATCAGCGACCGCCTTGTTGGCGGCTTTGACGCAACCGCCGCAGCACAGGTGGACCCCCTTCAGCTCGACTTTGGTCTCGGCAAGTGCCGTACCCGCAAGCGCGCACGACAGCAGCGCGGCCGACATGACAGAAAACTTCATGGATCGCTCCTTAATGAGCATGCCAAACGGATACCCGGACGGACGTCCGAGTCCTGGTTCTGGCTGGATGGTTGTGCGCCAGTCTACGGCGGCGTTTGCCGGGCGTCGAGAGAAACCCGGCCCAACGTTCTCGCCTTGGTGAGCTAGCTCACCGTCTCAGAAGTGTGGTGACCTATTGCGATGCGACGTTGCAGATGAGCGGCAAGGCGCTAGCCGCCGGTGGCCCCTGTGACAACGCAAATTCACCGGCGGCTAGCGCCTTGCCGCTCACTAAACCGTCTGGCCAACAATCGGTCGTACAGGGCCAGCACTTCGTGTCCCAGCCGTGGCCGCGCGAAGCACTCGACCACTCGCCGACGTCCCGCTTCGCCCAATCTGGCGCGCAGCGCCGGGTCATCGGCCAGCCGCGCCATGGCCTGCGCGAGCTCCGTCACATCGCGCGGCGAAGTACCGAGTGCATCGACGCCGTTGGTGATCAGCTCGGCCGCGCCGCCGGCTTGGGCAGCGATCACAGCTCGGCCGCAGGCCTGCGCCTCGACAATCGTCCGTCCGAAAGGCTCGGGCTCGGTGCTGGCGTGTACAACGACATCCAAGCTCCGATAGACGCGGACCACGTCATCTTGAAAGGGAACGAAGCCGACCTGCGAGTCGATTCCGAGCGCGGCCCAACGAGCCCGCAGTTCGGCTTCCGTCCATTGCGAGCCTTGCGTAGCATAGATTGGCCCGCCGATGACGAAGAAGCGAATTTCGCCCGCGTCCTTTTCACGATGGGCCTGGCACTTCGCTGCCGCGTCGAGGAACACCTCTTGTCCCTTCCAATGCGCGTAAGCGGCCACGATGCCGATGCGGACAGGCGATTGCTGATCGGGGAGCGAAGCAAACCCCGCCATCTCGTCCAGCCAGCTCCCTTCCCCAGGGCCCGGCGTGAAATGCGCGACATCAATCGCGTTATAAACTGTCTCGATGGGCAAGCCCGGCAGCGCCGCTCGGGCGTCTTCGCTCACGGAGTTCGAGATGCCGATTCCCAGCGCGGCCCGCCCTGCCGCCCAGGCCAACACGCGCCGCATCAGCGGGCGTCGGCCGACGTAGTCTCGCAAATGCCAGACCACGGGCGTCGACAGCCCCGTCAATCGCGCGAGCACATGCGTCTTCAATCCGTTCGAGTGGATCAGATCGGCGTCGAGCGGCTCGATCACCCCCCGCAGCTTCCGGGCGTACGCGCGCGCGGCCAGTGCGGCCGGACCTCCCCGCATGGCCAGCGACATCCATCGGGTTACGCGGCCTTGCCCGCTCAGGGCGCTGTCTCCAAAACCGGCCAAGGCTGACGGAAGTGGCAGCAGGATTGTGCGCACTCCGAGCGCCTCGGCCCGCGAGACGAGCGGGCCTTCTCCGCCGGCAATCAGTGTCAGCTCGGCATCGGGTCGCTGCTGGCGGACCGCGGCCAGCAGATCGAGCAGGCTTCGCTCTGCTCCCCCCAGCAAGCCCGCGGGATTCAGGTAGACGAGCTTCATCCCAGACGCAGGCCATGCCGACGGCCAAAGTCCCCCAACATCACCAGGGCGATCATCGCCAGCGGCGCCACGCGGGGATCTTTGGCCAGGAACCGCTGCCACACGGCGATTGGCGCTGCGGGGCGAATCCCCAGATTGTTCCAGACGGCGCGATCGTTCACGGCGGCCGCCGCGCGCTCGCGCCACGGGCCACGGATCCAGGCGTCCCAAGGGAAGGTGAACCCGCGCTTGCGGCGCTCGTAGACTTCGGCCGGCAGCCGATGCCCGACGGCATCGATCAGCAAAGGCTTGGGGCGCGGATCGGCCCGCCGCCAATCGCCCGGCAATGCGGCCGCCTGTTCCGCCAGGCGATGATCGAGCAGCGGCACGCGGACTTCCAGCCCATGCACCATGCTGAAGACGTCGGCGTCGCGGAGCAACATGTCGCGGAGATAAGAGTGCAGCTCGAACGAGGCGACCTGATTCAGCAGATCGGTCCCGCGCGTCCGCGCCTCATGCTCGGCGAGCAGTGTCCGGGGCAGGCCGCTGGCGGGATCGCTAAGTGGCGGAAGGTCGTGCATCGCGCGCCGCTCGTCTGGCAGGAATAGCTCGCGTCGCAGCAGGTACATCGCCAGCGGGCTGGCCTCGCGGCGAAACAACTCGCGGGCCTTCGCGCCGCCGCGTCCTGGCAACCAACCTGCGCCGGCCGCGGCCAGTCGCGCAGGGAGCCAGCGCAAGCGCTTCCGCAAGGCCAGCGCCCGGGGGACATCGCGAAAGCTGGCGTAGCCGCCGAACAGCTCATCGCCGCCGGTGCCGCTCAGGGCGACGGTCAGCCCCGCGGCCCGCGTGGCTCGCGAAACGAAGTAGGTGTTGAAGCCATCGACGGTCGGCTGATCGGCGGCCGCCAGCACCCCTTCCAATCCGGCCAGCACTTCGCCGCCTGTGAGTCGGACGGTTTGATGCTGTGTGCCGAACGTCTTGGCGAGTCGCTCGGCTTCGGCCGATTCGTCGAACTCGGGTTGATCGAAGCCGATCGTAATGGTGTGTACCTGGGCGCCGGCCACTTCTGAAGCAACCGCCACCAACGATGCGGAGTCGATTCCGCCCGACAGGAAGAACCCCAGCGGCACGTCGGAGACGAGCCGCAGCTTCACCGCTTCGCGCAGCGTCGCGGCCAGTTGCGCGACGGCTTCGCCTCGATCGCGGGCGGGAGTTCCCTCCTGGGGGAAAGGGCATTGCCAGTATCGGCGGCTGCTCTTGGTCGCGCCACTCCAGTCGACGAGTCGCGACTCGCCCGGCGGCAGCAGTTCGATGCCAGCGATGATGCTCTCGAGCCCCGAGACAGCCCCCTGCGCCAGAAAGCTTTCGATGGCTGCGGGGTTCGCCCGCGGCGGAACCAGATCGGGCCCGGCAGCCAAGAGCGCCCGCACTTCGGACGCGAACAGCAGTCCGCCCTGCGCGGGCCGGGCCATGTAAAGCGGCTTGATGCCCAGTCGATCTCGGCAGAACCAGGCCTCGCGGCGTTCGACGTTTACCAGGCACCAGGCGAACATCCCCCGCATCCGTTCGACCGAGTCGACGCCCCACGCCCGCGCGGCATGCAGGATCACCTCGGTGTCGGACTGCGAGGCCGAGGGATGCCCCGCCTGTTCCAGTTCGCCCCGCAGCTCGCGAAAGTTGAAGACCTCTCCGTTGAACACGATCCAACTGGAAGGTCCGGCTCCGGTGGCTCGCTTCTCGGACATCGGCTGATGCCCCGCCGGCGAAAGATCCAGAATTGCCAGACGCGTCTGGGCCAGCACGATAGGGGGTGCCTGACCCATGGGATCGGCGATCACCTCCAGCCCTGCGTCGTCGGGACCGCGGTGTGCAAGCGCCCGCTGCATCCTCTCGGCGGCCGGCCGCGCGATCTCCAGCGGCAAGCCCAGCACGCCGGCTATTCCGCACATAGCCGACCTCGCGTTCGTGCAACCAACTGACGATAGCTCTCGGCGATGATCTCCGCGTGTCGGGCCCAGGTGTACTGCGCGGCGCAAGCCAGACGACTCACCTTCGAGGGAGCATGCTCCGGAGCATCAAGCATGCGCTCGATGGCGGCGCTCCACGCCTCGATCTCTCCCACCGGCGCGTAGACCACAGCGTCTCCGCCCACCTCGCGCAGCACCGGCAAGTCACTGGCGACGACCAAGGCGCCGCAGGCCAGGGCCTCGATCACGGGGATGCCGAAACCTTCGGCTTCGCTCGGCTGCAGTACCACCAACGCGCGACGATAGAGCCCGGCCAGTTCCTCGCGCGACAATCCTCGCCGCTGTTCGATGGCATCGTGCAGCCGCAGTCGCTCGATGATCGCCCGCTGTTCAGGGGTCCAATCTCCGCCGATCTGCACCAGCCGTAGATCCTTCCGTTTGCCGCGCAGTCGTGCAAAGACCTCCAGCAGCATATCGAGCCGCTTGCGCGGGATGCTGCTCCCCACATGCAGCAGGAAGGGAGCCGCGGGCGTTCTGCCGGCATCGCGCGCAGTGTCCGTCGCTCCGGCGGTGAACTCGGGCGAGATTCCATAGGGCGCGTGTACCAACCGGTCGGCTTGGACGAGTTGACGTGCCAGAATCTGCTCCCGCACCTCGCGTGTGGAATGAAACACCACGGCGGCCCGCCCGAGTCCCGACAGAATCCGTTCGGCCATGCGGCGAAACCAACGAGGCCGCGGTTCGGCTTCGGGATCGAGCACGCAGCGAAAGGTATCGAGGTCGTGACAGTAGACCCCCGTTCGCTCGGCGGGAAGTTCAAGCACGAGCTGCGCATAGCTGTGATCGCAGACATGCCAGGCGTCGTACTTTGTCCGTTCGCTGCGGACGGCACGAGGATAGCTCCACAAGCGATTGAGCAGGCGGTCTGCGTTTTGAAAAGCGACTCGCCCCCCGAGTACCGGCACGCGCGAAAAGACGCGACGGTACGAGGGGGCCAACTCATGCACGCGGGGCGGGTCCGGCACGTTTGGCAACTGCGCCACCAGCATGTCGGCTGTCAGGTCCATGCTGGGCCACTGCTCTTCGCGAAAATCACGCAGCACGGCCAGTCGGAACGGCTCAGCCGACAACGGGTTTTCCTCCGTCGACGAGCTCTTCAAAAAACGCCAGATGGCTGCGGGCCACCACCGACCAGGCAAAGACGTCGTGCGCTCGCGCCAGCCCGCTGGCACTCAATTCGCGCCGTCGGTCGGGACTAGAAATCAACTGGTCGAGCGACTGGATCCAGCCTGGCTCATCGGCTTCGCCTACGATGACTCCGGCCTTATCGACAACGTAGGGAATCTCGCCGCTGTCGCTGGCCACTACGGGCAGCCCGCTTGCGAACGACTCGATCAGCATGCGTCCCAGTTGCTCTCGCCAGATCGGCGTGGTCTGGCTGGGAGCGCACAACACATCCATGGCATTCAGATGCTCGGGCACGCGGTCGTGCGAAACGCCTGTCACCACCCGAACCTGCTCGGGTCGCCGCTCGGCCCAGGCGCGCAGCGCTGCTTCCCCGGGCCCCCCGCCGACGAACAACGCCCGCCAGGGGGCAGCAAGTTGATCCAGCACCTTTGTCAGAAAGGGAACCCCTTTCTCGGTCACGAAACGGCCCAGGTATCCGATAACGGGTGGTCCGGGGTCGCTCCAACCCAGAGCCTTTCGCACGGTGACTCCACGCTCCGGCTCGAGACGAAAGGCCTCGACATCCACACCGAGCGGAATCTTGCGCATCGGCCTCGCGGCATACTCGGGCCGCCCCGAGAGGGCTCGGGTGATCGTCTCTCCACCTGAGATCCAACCCGACGCCCGCTTCATCGTATAACGTTCGATCCACGAGAAGGGGGGCGGGTACTTCTTGGAGATGTTCTGATACGTCAGGAACACCAGCTTCGATTCGGGTCGGGCATGGTACGCGATCTGAGCTGCCGCCAGCACATAGGGTTCCTCCCAACCATGCACCACGTCCCAAGGCTCGGCCAGGATCGACTTCAGCCGCCGGCCGTAATGCATGACCTGGATCCACCGCGAGAGTCGCGCGTCAACGGCTTCCATTCGGAAGCCCGTGCAGTCGCTGGCATTCAGCGTCAACGGACTCAGATCGCCATGGAAGAACTTTGGCGCTACCGCCGACACTTCCCAACGAGAGCCTCCCGCCTGAACCATCTCGTGCAACAGTCGGCGGTTGAGCGGAACGACATATGAGTGCGAGATCGAGAGCAGCTTGAGAGGTCGCCTTGGCATGCTTCAGGTGACCCGCGTCCGGGGAGCCATGGAAGCGGCCACGTCGCCGATGATGGCCTGCAGGTCGTGTTGAGGTTCGTAGCTCAGCAACCGCCGCGCTTTGTCCAGACAGGGCACGCGACGCAGCATGTCCTCAAAGCCCTCGCCATAGGCCTGGTCGTAGGGAATCTGCTGGATCGCGCTGGCGCTGCCAAGCTGCGCGGCGATCGTCTCGGCGAGCTGACGGATGGAGATCTCCTGGTCGTTCCCCAGGTTGATGACCTGCCCGAAGCACTCCGGCTGATCCAACGCCCGGGCCAGCGCGCTGGCCACATCGCTCACGTGCGCGAAGCAGCGGCTCTGCTGGCCATCGCCATGGACCACGATCGGTTCGCCGGCCAGCGCAGCCGCGACAAACCGCGGGATGACCATGCCGTATTGCCCGGTCTGCCGGGGACCCACCGTGTTGAACAATCGAACGATCACCACCGGCAGCCGGCTCTCGCGCCAATGTGCCAGGGCCAGGAATTCGTCGAGCGACTTGGCCGCCGCATAGGCCCAGCGATGCCGCGAGGTGGCGCCGGTAAGCACGTCGTCCTCTTCGCGAAAAGGGACGGAGACACCTTTGCCGTAGACTTCGCTGGTGCTGGTGATCAGGACCGGCCTGCGATGTCGCGAGGCGACCCGCAGCACCACTTCCGTGCCGCCAAAGATCGTCTCGATGGTCTTCACCGGCTGATCCATGATCAGCTTCACCCCCACGGCGCTGGCCAGGTGAAAGACCCGGTCCGTTTCGCGGATGAGTCCCTCGACCAGCGGCTCGTCCAGAACGCTTCCGATCACCAGGCGGGCGTCGGGGCGGCCTTCCAGATGCGCGATGTTCTCGCGTCGGCCGGTCGAGAGATCGTCGAGCAACGTCACGCGATGGCCGGCGGCCAGCAACCGCTCGGCCAGGTGACTGCCGATGAAGCCGGCCCCGCCGGTCACCAGGGATCGGAGGGGCTCGCTCATCGCCCGGCCTCGACCGGCGAGGCTTCGACACTCGTGAAAAAGTCCCGCGACATGTCGCTCCAGGTTCGGGCACGCAGCAACTCTGCAAACGGGGCCACGCGCTGCCGATAGCCGGCCTGGTCGCTGCGCCAGCGCCGCAAACGCGCTGCGAGATCGTCTACGGTGGGGGGGGCGTCGAGCAGCAGGTCGGCCAGTTCGCTTGGATAGCGCTCGGCGACGCCCGCCGAGCGCGTGACCATCGCGGGCAGCCCGCGACAGAGTGCTTCATGGACGCCCAGGCCATAGGCTTCGTAATAGGTCGGGCTGATCAGCAAGTCAGCGGCCGCCAAGACATCGGGGACTTGCTTTGAGAAACCGAGCATGCGGATGCGCTGAGATAAGCCAAGTTGCTCGGCTCGCCCTTGCCAATGCGGTACGTCGGATCCTCCGCCTACCGCCACCAGGTCGCAATCCCAGGCCGCTTCCTTGGCCAGTAGCGACCAGGCCTCGAACAGTACATCGAACCCTTTCCGGCGATCGTGCCCCAGGGAACCCACAAAGACCGCGGTGGGGCGATCGAGGCCCCAGCCCAGGCGCTGCCGGGCCGTCAGGCGTTCCTCAACGGATACAGGACGGAACTCGTCGGGATCGATGCCGTAGTAGACGGTCTGTATGCGTTCCGCGGCGACACCCAACGCCAGCACGTGGCCGCGCGTCACATCTGAGTTCACCACAACATGTCGCGCGGCCCGCAAAGCACGATTCTCAGCCGCTATTTCTTGTCGTGCACTCCATCCGAAGCGGGCTTGCTGCCAGATGCTGGCGTGCTCGACACGAGGCATCCAGGACGAATGAACGTAGTGCACCCAGTTGATGTCGGCCCAATGGCAATTGCCGCCGTTCACGACCACCCTCGCGCCGCGCGGGGCCCATCGCTGGGCCATTCGTCGTCCGGTCCAGGCCAGCAAGGGCGCCGCCAGGGCGTAACGATTTAGCGGCTTTGCCACGCGGTGCATCGTCACCCGAGGGTGGCTGGCCAACGGCTCGGCCGCAAAATGGCAGACCAGGTGCGTCTCGATTCCGACCTTTTCAGCCAGATGCCAGGCCAACTCGTAGTTCGCGCGGTCCATGCCTCCCCAGGTAGTGAAGTCTCCACTGACCAGGATCCAGACGGGAGGTGCCATGTCGCGAGCGAAGGGAGATGTGAAGTTGAGGGCCAGCGGCGCGCACTTCGTTCCCGTGGGTGACCGAAGTCCCTCTCAAGGAGTCGCATTTCGGGGGCAGGCGCGCTCGATGGGTTCCACTCTACTCCGCCCGCCAAGGGGAGCGAAAGGGCACCGCCAGCAGGGCAGCACCGCTTAGATCTCCGACTCCAGATCTTCCAGCGGGCGCGGCGGTTCCGTCGTATGCCGCTCCCAATCGAGCGACCGCTCGACGGCGCGACGCCACTGGGCGTAACGCGCTTCGCGCTCGCCGACGGCCAGGTCGGGCGTGAACTCGCGATCGAGCACCCAGTTTCGCTCCACGCTCTGGGTATCTTCCCAATAGCCGACCGCAAGCCCGGCCAGGTAAGCGGCGCCCAAGGCTGTCGTTTCCGAGACGACCGGCCGGCGGACCGTGACCCCCATCAGATCGGCCTGAAACTGCAGCAGGCCGTTGTTCACCGTGGCGCCCCCGTCCACTTTCAACTCGGCCAGTTTCAAGCCCGCGTCGGCCTGCATGGCGTCCAGCAAGTCGCGCGTCTGGTAAGCCATCGATTCGATCGCCGCCCGGGCGAGATGTCCTGCGGTCGTGCCGCGCGTCAGCCCGTGGATCGAGCCCCGGGCGTAGGCATCCCAGTGCGGCGCCCCTAGACCGACCAGCGCCGGCACAAAGTAGACTCCGCCTGAGTCCGGCACACTGGCGGCCAGTCGCTCGATGTCGGCCGAGGTCTTGATCAGCCCCAGCCCGTCACGCAGCCACTGCACGGCAGCGCCGGCCACGAAGACGGAGCCCTCGAGGCAGTAGGTCACTTTGCCACCGAGTCCCCAACCGATCGTTGTGAGGAGCCTGTTTTGCGAAGGGACCGGCCGCTCGCCGGTGTTCAGCAGCATGAAGCAGCCGGTGCCATAGGTGTTCTTGGCTGAGCCGGCGGCAAAGCAGGCCTGGCCGAACGTGGCGGCCTGCTGATCTCCTGCACAGCCGGCGATAGGAATCGACGCGCCGAAGTGCTCTTCGCTGGTCTTGCCATAGACTTCGCTCGACGGGCGGACCTCGGGTAGCATCGCACGCGGGATGTCGAGCAGCGTCAGCAACTCGTCATCCCAGTCGAGCGTGTGGATGTTGTAGACCAGCGTGCGGCTGGCATTGGAGTAGTCGGTGACATGCCGTTTGCCGGCAGTCAGCTTCCAGATGAGCCAGGTATCGACCGTGCCGAACAGGATCTCGCCGCGCTCGGCGCGGGCCCGCAGGCCGGGGTTCGCATCGAGCAGATGCTTGATCTTGGTCCCCGAGAAGTAGGCATCCACCACCAGTCCGGTCTTATTGGAGAAGAGGGGCTCGAGTCCTTGGGCTTTCAGCGCATCGCAGATCGGGGCGCTGACCCGGCTTTGCCAGACGATCGCGTTGGCGACCGGCTTGCCGGTGGCGCGGTCCCACAGGATGGTCGTCTCTCGTTGGTTGGTGACTCCGATGGCGGCGACATCAGCCGCTGACAGCTTGGCCTTGGTCAGGGCCTCTTGCGCCACGGCCAGTTGACTGGTCCAAATCTCCTCCGCATCGTGCTCTACCATGCCCGGCGCGGGCAGAATCTGGGCGAACTCGCGCTGCGCCAGCGCGATGATCCGGCCATCGTGACCGAATACGATCGCCCGACTGGAAGTGGTGCCTTGATCAAGGGCCAGGATCGCGCGGGGCATGAGAGAGGGCTCGCAGGGAGAAGAGGAGGCGATTCCTTATGGTCCGGGTGCGCGTGCTGGAACGTCGAGTCCGCTTCCAGCATGCGGCACGTCTGCATCACAAGGGACCCGTTTCACGGATCGTACCCCGCTGCGTCTGCCGAGACCACCTGGCATGCCTCGGGGAGTCGTGCTCGGTCTGCCCCCGGAAACCACTCCGTATCCGGATCGCCGCAGTCGCCCGAGATTATGGTGCGCTCTCCCTCTCACGCTCTTGCCCGCCTGGGTCGGTGCCCGATACTCTCCGTTGGATCCCAAACCACCGCAACGGCGCGAATCAGATGCCTCTCTCGATAAGCGAAATAGAGCAGTTCCTTCGGCTGCACCGGACGCTCTTGGTCTACGTGAATCAGCGCCTGCGGGTGATCCCCGAACAGCCAACTTCGGCGGACGCACTCGCCCAACTCCCTTCGCAGATCCGAGTCAAAGTCCGCGACGCGTTGCTTGCCAACGTCGATCTGATCGAGTCATTCGCCGCTGAGAACCCGTATCACCTGCCGGAAGAGGAACTCGACATCGTTCGTTCCTGGCGGCATATGGTGGCAGGCGAGTTCTACGTCTTCCGGGAACTCAAGCAATATACCGCGTTCCTCTCCAGTACATCCCCGACGATCGTCTATGGCGTCTTGCCTTTGTACCAACCGATCACGGTCTTGATTGGTCCACGCCTGCCTGTGCTGACTCGGACGGTCCTGTTGCCTTTCAAGAACAGGATCGTTTTCGACAGCTTGATGAACAGCTACAGCATCTTGTTTGGCCCTGGCATCCGGCGAAGCATGAACGAGAGCTTTAAAGCGGCCAAGGCGCGGGACGGGATCGTCACGTCGTTGCCGCAGTCAACCGAGCCTTTACCTCCGAAGGCGCCGAAAGCCAAACCAGCGCCGAAGCCACCGAAGAAAGTAGCAAAGGACGAGTCCTTCAGCGTGATCATTGGATTGATCGACCAGTTTTGCCAGGAGCATCTCAATGAGGAGTATGCTGTGCTTTGCCGCAGGCTGGCCGAGAAATTGGCCCGCAAACGCCCTTCGCCCTTGGCGAGCGGCAAGCCCAACACCTGGGCCAGCGCGATTGTGCGCACCATTGGCTGGGCAAATTTCCTGGACGACCGCACCCAAACACCCCACATGAAGTTGACCGCCATCGACAAAGCGTTTGGCATTAGTGAGAGTACTGGCCAGGGCAAGTCGATGCTGATCCGCAAGACATTAAGGATTCAGCCGCTGGATCCGAGTTGGACGTTGCCAAGCCGACTGGATGACAACCCGATGGTGTGGCTGCTTCAGGTGAACGGCATCATGCTGGACATTCGCGAAGCTCCCCGAACGCTACAAGAGATGGCGTTCAATAAGGGGCTGATTCCGTATATCCCGGCGGATCGCGAGGAGTAGGCCCCGGCCCTGCCCAATCAACCACCACCGTGTGCATCGCTGCTTCCTCGCGGTTCAATTTGCGAAGATGACGCCGTCGAAGTTGGTCATGGACGCACCGGTACCCAGGTACTCGGGACTTTCGTTGATGGCCACGCGCAAGGCATCGTATTCGGCTTCGGTCGGGGTCTTGCCGATCTGCAGTGTCGTCGCAAGGCTCCAGGCCAGCTCGAAGAGCTTGTCCATTTTCGCGTTGCTGCTGACAAGCTGACGAACGGATCCCAGGCAGCCGCGAAGGTACTGGGCCTGCGCGACGTACGACAACGCCTCGGATGTGGCAATGTCCATGTTGATCCGCGCGATGTCGTTGATGGCATGGATCGCTTCATGCACGATGAGGGCCTTGCGCCAGGCGTCGATGCCGTTGCCGTCCACGTAGAAGGTGTCGGTCTCGGCCTCGTAATAGGCCATGCCCGGCTTAGCGGAGTAGTGCTTGACCTTAAGGTTCCCTTCCTTCAGATGCCGGCAGACCGCCGCGAAGTGATTCGACGCGATCAACTGACTCTTGATGAAGAACGGCACGATCTTCATCACCTCGGGCCCGGAGAGGATGTTAATAATCGCCTGCTTCAGGGTGTCGTCTTCAGCAGACATGGTGTCGTATCCCCGAAATGGTCTTGGCCGTAAAAAGAAGTGCTAAGAGGAATGAGTCTAACACGACAAGCTATCGTGAAGAAAATAAATATCTTTCCGAACGCACCCTAGCCGCGAACGATCGCTACCGTGGCGTCGATCACCCAGATCCCGACCAGGCTCCACCAGATCGCCCGCACCAGGAACCACGGGCGGACAAACGCAAAGAGCAACAACCCCAGGCTCGCCAACCCGCCGGCCGCGGTGGCCAGACTGCGTGGCGATAACTCGCTTGCGACCGAGCGAACCAGGGCCAGCGCCACGGTCGCCGAGAACATCAGCGCCAGGATCGAGGTCAGTGTGTACTGCCGCTCGTCACGCGGGGGCCGTTTCTCTGTCGCTTGTTCGAGGGAGGCCAGCAACAGCTGCTGAGGAACAGACCGCTAACTCTCGCCAGGCGCATCGGCCGAAAGGGGGTAGCTCTCGCCAGAAGGATGGGGCGCCACGACGAGCTCGTCGGGGGGCAAGGTGTCGCTTCGCGCGGCCCGGGCTGCTCAGGCGTTTCGCTGGAGTTGCCGGAATTCACGGGCGAATCCTCGAAAACATCATACGTCTCTTCGCGGACCCACCCGATCACAGCCTGCGTGGGGTGTCCCTCCCTTCGAGGCCCCTCAAACTCTAGGCTTGATCCTCTGGTACGCAGGGTCGAGAATCAAGGAATGGATTCCCATCCCCTCTCTCCCGCGCCCGACGTTCTTCCGGGCTCGTCGTCCTCTTCGCGGTTGGCTGCCGTCGGACAGCTCGATTGGCAGCGCGCGCTCGACACGGTGATGTACGAGCGGCTGGGTGCGTGCGGCGCGGTCTCGGCGGTGATCTACTTCGGGCTCGCGGCCGCGCATCTGGCGGTTCTGCCCGCGACGATCGGACCCCTGATGGCCGGCGTGGCCTTCGTCAGCGCCTGCTTGTTGGCCGGTCTGACTGTGGCACACACCCAAGGATGGCTGACGGAACGCTGGTCGCACGCCTGCGCCGGGGCGATGTTCGGCATCATGCTGTTCAACGCGCTGCTGCACCTGGACTTGACCGGCGAAGCCCGCCAGACCACGAACTTGATGCTGCTCTCGCTGGGGGCCGGTTGCGTGTTCGTCTCCAGCCGCTGGCTGCTGGCCGCCGACATGAGTCTGTTGGCCGGCTGGCTGTGGATCGTCGGAAGGCAGGGCGCCTCGCACGATTGGCAGCACTTCGGGTTCTCGCTGTTGATGATGATGGCCATATCGGCGCTGGCCTTCGCCATGCGATTGCGAACCCTGTGGCGCTTTGAAAGTCTGCGGCTGGCGCACGAACGTCGCACCAACGAGCTGGTTTCGGCGCTGGCCGCGTCTGACGACGCCCGGCAGGAAGCCGAGACCACGCAGCGCGATCTGGAAGAAGCCATTCAGGCGCTGGTCGCCAGCGAGAAGCGATTTCGCCTGCTGATGCAGCAGTTCCCCATCATCCTGTGGGCGACCGATCGCGATCTGCGGATCACCACGTCGGTCGGTTCGCCGATCGGCGCCGCGGCCGAACTGACCCCCATGATCGGCAAGACGCTGTACGAGGTCTTCCACACCAACGACCGCGACTTCGGTCCCATTGCCGACCATCTGTGGGCGCTCAACGGCATGTCGCGCAGCTACGAGCTGGACTGGGAAGGCCGCGCCTTCGACATTCACGTCGAACCGCTGCGCGACCACGAAGGGGAGATCGTGGGAACCATCGGCCTGGGCCGCGATGTGACCATCCGCAAGCAGACCGAAGGGGTCCTGCGCGACACCCAGGAGCGCTACCGCGACCTGTTCGAGAACGCGAACGTGCTGATCCAGAGCACCGACGCGGCCGGCCGCCTGCAGTACGCCAACCGCGCTTGGTACGAGGCGCTGGGCTACACCACCCGCGACATCGTGGGGCTGCCGCTGGCCAATATCATGCCCCCCGAGGGGGTCGCCGAATGGCTCTCCATCGTCAGCCGGGCGTTCGTAGGGGAGAAGATCGACAACGCCCGGGCGATGTTCCGGGCCAAAGACGGCCGGCTGGTGCTGCTGGAAGGGAGCGTCAGCTCGAAGTTCGAGAACGGCAAGCCGGTCGCGCTGCGAAGCATCTTCCGCGACGTGACCGAAAAGGTCCGCGCCGAGGAGGACCTGGACCGCTTCTTCGATCTCTCGATCGACCTGCTCTGCATTGCGGGAACCGACGGCCATTTCCGACGCGTCAACCCGGCCTTTCACCGCGTGTTGGGCTACGAGAAGGTGGAGCTGCTCCAACGGCCGCTGGTGGACTTCGTCCACCCCGACGATGTCGAGCCGACCAAGCAGACGCTGGCCAGCCTGGGTACCGGCGCACCGGTCGAGAACTTCATCAATCGCTATCGCTGCGCCGATGGCACGTACCGCTGGCTCTCGTGGAACAGTTCGCCGGCCACGCGCGACGGCCGGGTGTACGCGGTGGCGCGCGACATCACCGAACGCAAGCTGGAACTCGAGACACTGCGGCTGGCCAAAGAAGCCGCCGAAGCGGCTGACAAGGCCAAGACCGAGTTCCTGACGCGCATGAGCCACGAGATCCGCACGCCGCTCAACGGCATCCTGGGCATGACCGAGTTGGTGCTCGACACCAACCTGGTCAGCGAACAGCGCGATTGCCTGGAGACCTCGCGCAACTCGGCCGAGCACCTGCTGACGGTCATCAACGACATCCTCGACTTCTCGCGCATCGAAGCCCGCAAGCTTACGCTCGAGACGATCCGCTTCGACCTGCGCCACACGATCGACGACGCGCTGCGTTCGCTGCGAATGATGGCCGAGCGCAAGGGGCTGGTGCTGAAGTGCGAGATCGCCAGCACGGTGCCCGACCGGCTGACCGGCGATTCGGGCCGCCTGCGGCAGGTGCTGGTGAACCTGATCGGCAACGCCGTGAAGTTCACTCCGCAGGGTGAGATCTGCCTGTCGATCGTCAGTCGCAGCCTGCCCAACAACCGGCTCGAACTGGACTGCGCGGTTTCGGACACCGGCATTGGCATCCCCCGCGAGATGCAGGCCACCATCTTCGAGGCTTTCATGCAGGCCGACGGCGCCACCACGCGGCGTTTCGGCGGCTCGGGCCTGGGCCTGGCGATCTCGGCACAGTTGGTCAACCTGGCTGGCGGTCGGATCTGGGTCGACAGCGAGCCCGGCGCAGGAAGCACCTTCCATTTCACGTTTCGCGTGGAGATCGATCAGTCCCCCGCCCGCGTTGCGTCCCCCAGCGATTCGCGCACGGTCCGAGAAACGCCCGACGACGCCCCGCGGGTCGGACCGCTGCGGATCCTGCTGGCCGAGGACGACCCGGCCAGTGCGGCGGTCGCCCTGCGAATGCTCGGCCGCAAGGGGCATCATGTGCAGCTGGTGGGAAACGGTCGGCAGGCCCTGGGGGCGGTTGAAGCCAACCCCGAGAGCTTCGACCTGGTCCTGATGGACGTGATGATGCCCGACATGGACGGGCTGGAAGCCACCGAGGCCATCCGCCGGGGCGAGGCCGGCACCACGCGACATCTGCCGATCATCGCCGTCACGGCCAATGCCATGGCCGGCGACCGCGAGCGGGCCCTGCGGATCGGTATGGATGCCTACGTCACCAAGCCGCTTCGTCCGCGCGAGCTGCTCTCGGCCATCGATCGCACCATGCAGCATGGTCCGGCCCGGCCGGTCGCCATGGAAGATCGCCCGGCCGATTCCTCCTCTTCAACTTCGACTGCTTCCCTGCCGTCGGTTTCCATCGGCAATCCCTCAACGATCGAGCCCTATCCCACGTCGCATGCCTTCGGCGCCGAGAGCCCCAGCGCCGTGCCGGTGCTCGACTGGCAGGCGCTGATGGAGCACTGCGAAGGGGACGAGGCCTTCGCCCGCGATGTGCTGGAGCTGTTCTTGAAGGGCTGCCAGGAGCAGTTGGCTGAGATCGACGCCGCGATCCAAGGGGGCAATCGCCAGGCGGTGCGCGAAGCCGCCCACAAGATGAAGGGCTCGGCCGCTACGGTCCGCGCGGTCGAGCTGCGCGGCACGGCCGCCCGGCTCGAGGCGCTGGGTCGCAGCGAAGGAGAGGACCTGGCGCCGACGGTCGATCTGGTCCGTCGACAGGTCGAGGGGCTGCGGCAGGCCATACCCCAGGCGACGGGAAGTCGATAGAATGCCGCGGTAATTGTGGTGCAGGCGTACCGCCTGCTCGAACATCGGTCCCCCTGCAAGGCAGGCGGGACGCCTGCACCACAAGGAGCGGACGGCACACGGAGTGCGCCTGCTACGATACGCTCCTGCCCTGACCCTCATTCCCACGAAGCCATGCCCACGGTCCTCCCTCACTTCCGCGCGTCGCAGGCCTATGGCTCGGGCAAGTTCGGACTGTCGTTCGAGCTGTTTCCCCCTAAGAACGCCGAGGGAGAAGCGTCGCTCTACGAGCATCTCAAGCAACTGGTCGCCTTCAAGCCCAGCTACGTGACCTGCACCTACGGGGCGGGGGGTTCGACGCGCGACAAGACGCTCGACATTGTGGCCCGCGTCCGCAGCGAGTTTCACTGTCCGGTCGCCTCGCACCTGACCTGCGTCGGCTCCACGGCCGAAGAGCTGCGCGGCTACCTGCGCGATGCTCAGGCCCGCGGCGTCGACAACATCGTGGCCCTGCGCGGCGATCCGCCCAAGGGGCAGACCGAGTTCAAGCCCGTCGAAGGAGGCTTGCGCTACGCCAGCGAATTGGTGGGGCTGATTAAGAACGAGTTCCCCAGCTTCGGCATCGCGGTGGCCGGCTATCCCGAGACGCACCAGGAAGCTGTCAGCGCCCAGAGCGACCTCGACAACCTGAAGCGCAAGGTCGACGCCGGCGGCGAGATTGTGATCACGCAGCTCTTCTACGACAACGATGACTTCTTTCGCTTCCGCGAGCGCTACGACGCTGCGGGCATCAAGGTCCCTCTGGTGCCGGGCCTGCTTCCCATCACCAACTTCGCCCAGGTCAAGCGCATCACCGCCCTGTGCGGGGCCAAGCTCCCCGCGTCGCTGGTGCTGCAGCTTGAAGGGCAAGGGGACAATGCCGAGGCCCAATTTGAGTCGGGCGTAGCGGCCAGCATTGAGCAGGCCCGCGGACTGGCAGCGGCCAGCGTGCCGGGCATCCATTTCTATGTGCTGAACAAATCGCAGGCGACCGCCCGCATCTTGAGTGAAGTGCAATTGCCCCGGGGCTAGTGTACTGTCTCAGAAGTAGAGTGACCTCTTGCGATTCGACGTAGCAGGTGAGCGGCAAGGCGCCAGCCGCCGGTAGCTCCTGTGACAACGCAAATTCACCGGCGGCTAGCGCCTTGCCGCTCACTCAACCACTGCCGACCGATAAACCTCATCTGCGCGAGACGCTACCCTAGCATGACCGAGCCGAGTCCCTTTCCCCTGCACCGACACGAAGGGCCTCCTCCGCCGCGCGATGTGCCCGTGTTCGATTGCCACGTGCTAATCGCCCCGGCCGATGTCGACGGCTATCTATCGGCCCGCGTGGCCAATCTGCCGGAGATCACGGCCCGAGCGCGCAACGAGCGCGAGCTGCTGCGGGCGATCGTGACGCAGTTCAAAGCGGCCGCCATGCGCTACCACGCGGCTGGGGCGATCCCCTGGCAAGTCCCGCCGCTGGCCGCGCAGCCCGGCGAGAGCGAGCGCTGGATCCCGGTTCATCTTTAGGGTGCGAAGACCTGTCCTTCATCGGGCCCCGGTCCGCGGCTTCGTCTTCGATTTGCCTGAAGGCCGTGCGGGTGTGGCCGACTCGAGACGCGGTGAACAGGAGGAACTTTTCGGGTTGGGGCGCGGAGGCCACGCGAGGCGCTGGTGCCCGGGGAACGCTTAACTTTTCGAGTGTCCTCTTTTCTCCCTCGCCCCGCTGGGGAGAAGCCCGATGCGCCCTACCCGGGGTATAGGAAGTGCACGCGTCAGGATGAATGTTGCGCCACCGGGAACTCGACCCTTCAACAAAAGAAGCCCGGGGCAACGATCGCGTCGCGCCCCGGGCTGATGCTCTTCTTCACTTCGCTCCTACTTCGCCCCCATCGACTTCAACATGGTGTCGGCGACCAGTCGATTGCCGGCCTCATTCAAGTGAACGGTGTCGCCCGTCAGGATCCCCTTGTCCTTGTTGTCGGGATTGTTGGCCTTCAGGTGGTCAACAAACGCCTGTCGCAGATCACACAGCGGCAGATCCAGTTCCTTGGCCAGCTTGCGGCTCAGGGCCGAGTACTCGTCGAGCTTGGCGTCGTTCTTGTTGGCCCCGCCGGTCTTCTCGCCGATCACGGTCGGCGTGCAGAGCACGACCTGCGCCCCGGCGTCTTTGATCTTGCCGATGACTTCCTTCAGGCCGGCCTCGAACTTGTCGGGCATGGTCCCTCGCTCGGGGTTGTCCTGGCCGTGCCAGACGTCGTTGATGCCGATGTAGATGAAGACCAACGTCGGCTTCTTGGCGATCACGTCCTTATCGACGCGCTTCTGCAGGTCGGGGACTTTGTTGCCGCTGATGCCCGCGCCGATGATCTCGATCTCCAGATCCTTGTGCTTCTCGCCCAGCTCGTTCTTGATCATCGTCACGTAGCCCTTAGGGCCGGTTCCGCCCTGGGTGATCGAGTCTCCCAAGAAGACGATGCGGTCCCCCTTTTTCAGTTTCACGTCGGCGGCATGGGCCGTGCCGACCAGCGAGACGAGCGAGACCACGGCCAGAAATCCGGAGAGGCGACAAAGCGTCATGGCAGAACTCCTACACGTTGAGGGTGATTCAAGGCTTACAGCGTCAGGATATACGCCGCGCGGACGGCTCACAACTGAGCGGCAAGGCGCTAGCAGGGTGCTGAAAAACGCCAAAATGGCAGACTTCAGCACTGCATGTTGTGTCGCCCGAAAACATCGCCGCAACATTTAGCGTAGTCTTCGGAGTCCGTTTGAGTTTTTCAGCACCCTGCTAGCCGCCGGTAGTACTTCGAGCATCCCTAGGGCATTCGTTCTCATCGGCGGCGGGCTAGAACGTTCAACTCGCAAGCGATTGGGAGAGCGAAACCTGGGGCCACCGGCGGCTAGCGCCGTGCCGCTCAGTTTTCGTCGCTGACGGTTGGAGAGGCTTCGGGCGGACGGCACAAGGAGAGCTTGTGACCTTTTGTGGTGCAGGCGTCCCGCCTGCTGGAATGTCGGAAACGCTTCAAGCAGGCGGGACGCCTGCACCACAATAAGGCGGACGGCACACGGAGTGTGCCTGCTACTTTACGCGCCAGCGATCGGTCACTCCGTCTACAGGCTGCGCAAGTACCGCAGCAAATCGGCCAGATCGCGCGGGGCGAGCTCCGAGTCGAGCTGATGGGCGTGCCGGGTGAAGACCTCTTCCAGGCGCTTGGCGCGATTGTCGTGAAAGAAGGCCGCGCCGTGGCCGACTCCGCGCAGCGAGGGCGGGTTGAACTTCCGCTCGCGGACCTCGTCGGTCATGCCGACATCGACCGCCTCGAAGGCCGAAAAGGTTAGCGGGGGGATGTGGCACTTCACGCAGCCTAGCGATTCAAATCGCTCGCGACCGCGTGCCGCCTGGGCCCGGTCGTCGGCGGTGATGGCCGGCTCCAGCGGCGGCGCGGGGGCCAGCGACAGCAGAAATGTGGCCATGTCGCTCGAGTCGCGGCGGTCCATGGCATGCCCATGCATGGTGGTCTGCACCGAGCGTTCGATCGTGTCGTACAGATCCTGGTTCTTGCCGCGCCAGCCCCAGGGGCCGGTGTTGACCGTTCCCAGCAGCGAGAGAGTCCGCTTGGGCGTGCCGAAGGTCTCGTCCCCAAAGTTGTCGGCCAGGCGGCCGTTGCTGTGGCCATCGGTATGGCAGGTGTGACAGCTCATCCAGCGTTCTTCGGAGATGCGGGCGTCGAAGAAGAGCATTTCGCCCCGGTCGCGCGGGTGGAGTTGGGTCGCGGCGATCGGCGGGGCCAAGCGGATCTCGGCTTCGACCTTCGAGGAACCGGTGTCGAGAATCGAAAGGGAATCGTCGAAGGTGTTGGCGACATAGATCCGCCGGCCGTCGCGCGATGCGACGAGCGCCGTGGGCTTGCGTCCGACCGCGAGCCGGGCGGGCTCGCCTGCAGAGGGCAAGTCGCGCGGCACGACGGCGACCTGTTGCGTGCCCGACAAGGCGACAAACATCCGCCCCGTGGCATCAAAGGCGATCTCGCCCGGGTCGGCGGCGCCTTGACCGATGAAGCCGAGTTCCAGGGTCGTCGAGCGCGTGAGCGCGTCGGGCGAGCCTGAAGCGAGTTCCGCTAGCGCGATGCTGCGAACCACTCCGCCCGTCAGCCGCCCAGAACGCAGCTCTCCCAAGCCGGTGGCCAGCGTTTCATCGAGCCGCTGATGCGCCACCAGAACTTGCCGACCATCGGGCGAGAGGGCCAGCCCGCGGATGTTGTGCCCGGAAATCTCGCCAGCAAAGCTCACGGCGCGCTTCGAGAGATCGACCACGGCCAGCCCGCCGCCGAAGGAGTCGGCCGCCAGCAGTTTCTCTTCGCCCGGCAACAGCAGCAGCTTTCGCAGGGCGAAAGGCAAGCGAACTTCGAAGGCAGGCTTGAGTGTAGGGGATGCGTCTTCGGCCGGCGGCACGTCGACCGCCAGGATGCGGCGCGACCAAAGCGTTGCGACGTACGCGCGCCGGCCGTCGCGAGTTACTTGCACGGCGACCGGATAGGGGCCCAGCGAGAGTCGGGCATCAACGCGCAGCTTGCCCGCCCCGCAGCGGAGCAGGATCAATTCGTGCGCTCCTTCGTCAGTCACCAGGGCCCGATCGCCCGCGGGCAGCACGGCCAGGTCGGTCAGTCGGCGTCCCACGGCCAGCTCTTCGCGAACCTGTCGAGTGGCCGGATCGACCCGCATTACCGTGCCCGCCCGATTCGCCACCAGCAGACGCGATCCGTTCTCGATCCAGCCCATCGCGACAGGGCGAACAGGTTCGGCCCCATGGCTGGCTGCGGACGACAGGGTCCACAACAAACCGAGCACGGCACAGCAGAGGCAGAGCGGCTTCACCGGTGTTACTTTCCGATGCAGTACAGGAATTTGTCGGAGCGGATCAGCAGCCGCTTGCCGTCGACCGCCGGGCTGCCGTTGAAGATGCTGCCATCCTTCATGTCATTCATGGCGATCTGTTCGAAGGTCGGCTTGGCGGCCAGCACAAAGGTTCGTCCGTCGCGGGTCAGATAGTACAGCTTGCCGTCGGCCATCAGGGCCGAGGAATAGACCTGCCCGGCCCGCTCGAGCCGCTTTTCGTACAGCACCTCGCCTGTCTCGGCCTTGGCGCAGAAGGCCGACTCGCGCGATTCGTGCATCCAGTACAGATGTCCATCCAGGTAGACGGGCGAGGAAACGTTCGAGCCCTTCTGGCTGGTCCACAAGCGGTTCTTCTCAGTCACGTCGCCGGAGCCGCCCGCCTTGACGGCCAGCGCGGCCACACCCGATCGCCCACCCAGGCAGTACACGATGCCGTCGGCGGCGACCACGCTGGGGACCATGTACCAGCCGATGTCCGTGTTGCACGACCAGAGCGGGTCTCCCTTCTCGGGATCGAAGGCCAGCACCTTACCTTGCGTGGCCACGATCAGCTCTGGCCGGCCTGCGGCCGAAGTGACCACGACCGGCGTATTCCAGGCCTCGCGGATTCCCTTGGCCCGCCACTTCTCGGCGCCCGTCTTGCGATCCAGGGCGACCAGCGATTCGCTCTCGACGCTCGCATTGATGAAGACCAGATCCTTGTACAGCACGGGCGAGGCCGAGGTTCCCCAGCCATGCGTCTTGGAGCCGACGTCGGCCTGCCAGACCTGCTTGCCGTCGTGATCGAAGGCGAAGACGCCGGTCTTGCCGAAGAAGACGTAGACATGGTCGGCGTCGGCCGCGGCCGTATTGGCGGCGAAGCCGTGATCGCGGATCGACTTCTCCTCGGGCAGTTTGGCCGCGACCGCCTGATTCCAGATCGTGCTCCCGTCGCTTCGCTTCAGGGCCAGAAGGTGCCGCTTCAGGTCCTCGGGGCTTCCCCCCGGTTCGCCGGGGACGAAGTAGCCGGTGTAGCACGTCAGGTAGATACGATCGCCAAAGACGATGGGGCTCGACGCGCCGGGGCCAGGGAGGGAGACCTTCCAGGCGATGTTCTCGGTCAGGCTCCACTTGGTCGGCAGGTCCTTGGCTTCGCTCGTACCCATGCCGCTGGGCCCGCGGAAGCGCGACCAATCGTCCTTGGAGGGAGTTGGGGCACGGAACGATGCGAGTTGAGCCGCAGGAGCGGGCGAATCGATTTTGCGAGTGGTTGTGGTTGCCGGCGGTTGGCTGTCGGCGCAGCCCAAGGCAACGGAGGCCAGCACTGCGAAGGCAAGAGAACAGCGGCGCAACGCGGGGCAATTCATCGGAGAGCTCCTGACAGAGAGTTGGAGCGAAAGGGGACTGGGCTGTTACATCCTACTGTAATGGGATTGGAGGATGCCACACGAAAGAAGATGGACGCCGGATGAAGCAAACGACGAAAGGCATGGGTCCACAGATGAACGCAGATGTTCGCAAATGAAGAAGCCCCTGAAGAGTCGCGTCCCTCCGGATGACTGGTGTCCTGTGGGCAGCATCTCATCCTTTCTTCGCATTTATCTGCGGTCATCTGCGGACAGCATGTCTTCGGCCTCTTCTTCCCTGTGGCGGTCGCCTTCCGTTTTGCTACTCAGGCATGGCGAAGATGACTTCCTTTTTCGCGCGGTCGATGCCGGCCAGTCCTCCGGTCTTGGGGTCGGCGGCGATCCCTTGCCCGGGAAAGGGGGACGTCTGCTTCTCCACGAACTCCAGCACTTTGCCTTCTTGGGGAATGCGGACTTTGTAGAGCACGGTGTGGTCGTGGTCGGTGGCCAGGATCGCTCCGTCGCGCCAGACGCCGCCCGAGAGGCTGGCCTTGCCGATGCCCGAGAGGACTTCGGCGGGCCAGGTCCAGCGTCCCTGCTCGCGCCACTGGCCGTCGAACTTCACCAGAAAGGTCTGCGCGTTCACGTCGCCGTACTTGGCGAAGTTGCACCACCAGTAGCCTTCGTGAAAGATGCACCAGGTCAGGCTTCCACCGAAGTCGGCAAAGTCGTGAAACGTGGTGAGCTTCATGCTATCAAGATCCAGGACCTTGATCTCGCTCTTCTCGGGCGTGGTCGGAAAGTTGGAGTGGGCGCAGTACAGTTTGCCCTGCCACAGGAAGCCGCTGTTCAAGTGCTTGGCCTCGCCCGTGCTCACGCCCAGCCGTTTGCCCGTGGCTCGATCGTAGCGGGCGATCTTGGTGCTGCTGATCGCGTAAACATGCTGCTCGTCGACGGCCGCTGCCTGATGGGCTTCTTCGGCGGCCAGCGTGCCGGTTTTCTTCCAAGCGATCGGCTCGGCGGTCAAGGCCGGAGCGACGACCAACAGCAGGGCAAACATCGCAAGAGGTCGCGCAAGCGGCATAGGAATACCTCCGGACGGGCTACGGGATGAAGGAAGTATGCCGCAGATGAGGGGGAAACTCCACGCGCCCGGGGGTGAAGGTCCTTTGCGAAGCGAAGGGGCGGGTGCAAAAAGCCAATAGACTCGCCGGAAGTTGTCCACAGATGTCACAGAAAAACACACATAGGACATAAGAAGTAACCGCGAGCAAGGTTGCCTGCTCTGCATTTCATCTGTGTCATTCTGTGACATCTTTGGACAATACCGTCTTTCTCCCCGTGGCATCTTGGCTGCCGCCCCGATTTCGCCCGGCCGGGCGATTTGGTTAGAATGTCGCCCAGTTCCTTGTCCAAAAACCGCCGGTAACGGCCTTAATCAGTATCGTCTCCTAGCCTCGCCGACCTCTCCCTCCCTCCGCCGGCGGCTCTCTTCTTACAAGGGAGCCCGCCCGATAGAAGGCTCGCTTCGATGCATGCCATGCCCGTGATGATCGGCGTTCTGGCCATTCTGGCCATCGCCTACCGTTACTACAGCGCGTTTCTGGCGGCCCGGGTGGCCGCGCTCGACGATGCCAACGTCACGCCCGCCATCCGGCTGAACGACGGGCAGAACTACCATCCCACGAACCGTTGGGTTTTGTTCGGGCATCACTTCGCGGCCATCAGCGGGGCGGGGCCGTTGATCGGACCGGTGCTGGCCATTCAGTTTGGCTATCTGCCGGGCCTGGTCTGGATTGTGGTCGGCGTCTGCCTGGCGGGGGCGGTGCAGGACATGCTGGTGCTGGCGGCCAGCGTGCGTCGCGACGGCCGGTCGCTGGCCGAGATCGCCCGCAGCGAGATCGGCCCCGTGGCCGGCACCACGGCCTCGATCGCCATCCTGTTTGTGGTGATCATTGCCTTGAGCGGCTTGGGCGTCGTGGTGGTGAAAGCGCTGGGGGGAGAAGAGATTAAACTGGCGGCTAATACGATGTACACGCTGCCCGCGGGCACCTCGGCTGCGATTGAGGTCCCCCCGGGGGCAGGCGTGGCGCGGGCTCGCATTCCGGCCGGCAGCACCATTACGTACACCAATGGCATGTCGCAGGAGCGGGGCGAGTCGTTCTCAATCGTCCGTCCTTGGACTGCAGAATCCACAGGCGAGCCGTTCACCACCGTCGACGGCAAGATCACTCTGGCCGACGGAGTGAAGCAGGAAGTCGCCGGCAGTTCGTGGGGCACGTTCACCATCGCCTGCACGGTGCCGATCGCGCTCTTCATTGGCCTGTACATGTACAAAATCCGCAAGGGGGCCGTGGTCGAGGCCTCGCTGATCGGGGCTACGCTCACACTGGCGGCCACGGTGGCCGGGCACTGGATCCCGGGCTCGGCGTGGGAGCCGTATTTCTCGCTGAGTCGCGAAGCCACGATCTGGTCGATCTGCATTTATGGCTTCACCGCCTCGGTGCTGCCGGTGTGGATGCTCCTCTGCCCGCGCGACTATCTGTCGAGCTTCCTGAAAATCGGCACCGTGATCCTGCTGATCGGTGCGGTGATCGTGGCCAATCCCAAGCTCGAGGCTCCGGCGGTCAATCCGCTCTTCGCCAGCGGCGGCGGCCCCTACTTCAACGGGGCCATCTTCCCCTTCTGCTTTATCTGTGTGATGTGCGGGGCGGTCTCCGGCTTCCACGCTCTGGTCGCCAGCGGCACGACCCCCAAGATGATCACCCGCGAAGGAGACGTGCGGATGATCGGCTATGGCGCGATGTTGATCGAGGGCATCGTGGCGATTGTGGCCCTGATCGCTGCCGCGTCGCTGCCGCAGGGAGACTACTGGGCGATCAACATCGATCTCTCTCGAGCCGCCGAGTACGCCGACAGGATGTCGCAACTCGGCGCCGACACCGACAACCTGGTGGAGCTTGAGCGTCAGGTCGGCGGCGAATCGCTCCGCGGCCGGACCGGCGGCGCGGTGACGCTGGCCGTCGGCATGTCGCAGATCTTTACGCAGGCCATGGCCCGCATCCCGTTCCTGTCGAACGTGAGCATCGATTCAGTCATCAAGTACTGGTTCCACTTCGCCATCATGTTCGAGGCGCTGTTCATTCTGACCACCATCGACACCGGCACGCGGATCGCCCGCTTCCTGCTGCAGGAGGCGCTGGGCAAGATCTACAAGCCGTTCGACCGAACCGACTGGGTTCCCGGCGCGGTCATCTCCACGGGCATCGTGACCGCCGCCTGGGGAGGGCTGATCGCGACGGGCTCGATCGAAACGATCTGGCCTATGTTCGGCATCGCCAACCAGATGCTGGCCGTCATCGGCCTGTGCGTAGTCAGCACCGTGGCCATCAACGCTGGCCGGGGACGCTACGCCTGGCTGACGATCATCCCGATGCTGTTTGTCATTACGACGACGGTCACGGCCGGCTACCAGATGGTCACGGGCCCCTTCTACAGTAACCTGGTGTCGCCTTTGATGGCCAAGAAGATTTCTGGCGGGCTGAGCATCTTCTTCACGCTGTTCATGATCGGCTCGGTAGGTGTGATTCTGGGTTCGGCGATCTTGAAGTGGGGAAACTTCCTGCCGAAGGTGAAAGTCCAGGTGAAGAAGCCGGAGTAGCCACGGTGAATCCAGGTCACTACGGCTTCGGCGTCGCGAGAATCGGCACGTCGCAGAAGGTCAGGGCGGCGATGCCGTTCTGGCCTTTCAGCAGCGTGCGCTGACTCCATGCGGCGCCGTCGAGATAGCTCAGCTTCGTGGCCGTCGACGGCTCCTTCAACTTCAGCGTGAGCGTGCTGCCGTCGACTGCCCCTGAAGCGACCAGGCCTTTCTGGCCATCGACATAGAACTGGCTCGCCAACGAGTCGTCCCAAGTCACTGGCTGATCGAACTGGAGCACGATCGCGTCCTTCTTGTCGCTGGCATAGGACGCCTGCTTTAGATTCGCCGGCGTGATGGGCGCGACAAACACCTTGCCGTAGTGGTCCCGCTCGATCAGCGGCGCAATCAACCGGGCGAACTCGGCATAGCCCGCCGCAGGAAAGTGACAGCCGCCGGGCGGGTCGATGCCCAGCGTCGACATCAGACTCATGTTCGAGAACGCAGTCGGCAGCGTGCGCTGCACTTCTCGCAGGCGATTGTCGGAGCCGTTGATGCCCATCGCGCAGGACTTCGGCCAGATCTGAAACACATAGTAGTGCTGCACATTGGGATAGTCCTGCTTCCAGGCGGCCGCAAGGTCGATGAAGTACTGCCGATAGGTCTCCCAACCGAAGCCGCCGGTCGGTCCGTCGGCCCCCTGATCGTTCTCGCCTTGATGCCACAGAATGCCGCGCACGCCGTGGGTGAGCCCCGCCTGACGCGTGCGCCAGAGCAGCCGACCGTAGATCGTGGTGGTGTCCTCCGGGTTGGTCACGGAGCGCTGATGCTGGTCGATGCGCGTCCCGCCTACGGCTCCATTCAGAATACAGATGGGCATCTGCTGGCTCTCCACCAGCCGGCGTCCCAGTTCCATCCCCCAGTAGCCGATCTGCAGCTTCTCGGCGTCGCGACTGCGATGCACGGCGTTACCCCACACGCGGGCTCCTTGCGGATTGCCCGACATGCCGCCGAAGGTGCGGATCCACTCGCTGCGGAATGCGGGATCCTCCTTGCCGAAGTCGGTGGCCACAGCGTTCGACTGTCCGTTGATCAGATAGACGTCGCCGCAGACCAGATCCGACGCGGTTCGCAGGACCGTTTCGATCTCTCCCGCCTGGATGCCAAACTCGACTTTGTACTGGATGAGGCCCGGCTTGAGCGTGACCGCCAGCGCATACGATTGATCGGCGGCCGGCTTGGCCCTCTCCGTCTTGATCAACTTCTCGTCGGCATAGAGCCTCAAGAAGACAGCGTCCGCCGGCCGATCGAGCTTGCCGTTGTAGTGCAGCGTCCCTTCGTTCTTGTCGTCGCGGGCGTAGAACTGATGGTCCTGGGGCTGCTCGTCCTTCGCTGGCGTCCGGGATACCCAGGCGTCGCGGGCGGGCTGGGTCACCTGGATGTCCACCGACTGCGTCGTCGGCTGGCCGCCGTTGTGGATCGTGGCGGTCACGGTCAGCTTGCCGCTGTTCTGGGCCCGCGTCAGCAGCAGCTTGCCGGGGGCGGCTTGCCGGGTGACGGCGATATCTCCGGTACTCCAGGCGGTGTGCAGTTCGCCGGCCCCTTGGGACTGCAACTGGCTGGCGTTCGCGACTTGTGGCACCACTTCAATCGGCGTGCGTCCGTCCCAAGCAGGCGGCGCCTTCAGTGTGAAGACCGGCTCGGCAATCGCTTCCTGGATGGTGATCGGGATCTCGATTGTCTTCACCTCGCTGGGATAGATGGCCCGCAGCTTGAGGGTCACGGACTTGTCCCCCACGACCCGGCCGGCATCGAAGGGGAGCGAGAAGCGATCGACGGCGACCAGCGTTTCGCGGCCATCGCTTACTAGAGACCAATAGAGCTTCTGCGCGCCGCCGGCTTGGGCGGTCAGCACAACGCTCTGGCCTTCGCGCACCGTGGCTTGCGCCGGCGAAACCGAGAACGCCGTGCCTGGTTGCACCACCGGACCGGTCAGTGTCTGAAGCGGCTGCTGGTTCTCGAACTCCAGCTTCACCCAGTCGGGCGAACGGGCCACCTTCGAGATCCGCACTTCATCAATCTCACCTGCGAATTCGTAGTGGTTGTACCAACCACCGATCCACAGCCGCGCGGGGCTCTTGATCGCCAGTGTAGGAGTCGCCGCACCATCCAGCCGGCCGTTGATGTAGACCTTGCCCTCGCCGGCGTTATAGGTATGCGTGACATGAATCCACTGCGACATGGGGAGCGTGCTCTTGCCCGCGACGTCCGAAAAATTGCTGTCGATCCTGATATGCGGCGGGCTGCGAAGCTGCATGCGGACCTTGCTCCCCCGCCCGCCCTCTTCGTTTCCCCAGCCGAGCAGCGTCGCGTTGGGCCTCTCGGCCCGGAACCAGGCGCTGGAACTGTGCGAGGCCGCGCCCACGGGATAGCTGGCGATCTTGTCGCCGCAGAAGATTCCCTGCTTCTCCGCAAACCGTCGGGCGGGGCCGATCATGCCCGCGGCCGACGACGTGCCCACATCCTTCGACTCCAGCGTGCCCACCTCGTCTTTCACGGGCGCGTTCATGTGCCAGACGCTCAGATAGCCATTGGACGCGTTGAAGACCTCGGCCCCATTCGAGACACCCGCGGCATCGGCATTGCCCCAGCGCAGCTTGATCTCCTGGCGGTCGTTGCCGCGGATGCTGGGCACGCGGACCCAGATGCTGGCCGTGCCTCGCTGTGCGTCCCATTCCTCGATCTGAAAGGGAAGGTCCGCGCCGGCACGATCCGAGAATCGCAGATCCTCTCCGCCGGGCTTGGCCTGACGGAAATCGAAGAAGTCCTTGTGCAGGCGGACCAGAACGGGAAAGCCTTCTATCGCCGGCCCCGCTTCCAGCGCCGCCCCTTCAGGCGTTGTCAGCAGGAAGATCGAACCGGAATGCTTCCAGCCTTGCGCCTGAGCTTGGGCAGCATTTGCGCCAAGGCCCAGCATCAGGAGCATCAGCGCCGTCAGGATGCGAGTTCGCACGTGATAGGTCCTCTTTCTGGCGGCAGTTTCCCGTGGCGGCAGTTTGTCGATCCTCCCCTTACGTTAGCTGTCGAAAGAGACCGCGTCTTGGCCTAGAATCTCTATCTCTTGTCAAAAGGCGCACAATCATGAAACGCTCGTCCGCAGCCCCGCTACCTCCGCTGGTCGATGTCTCGGTCCTGGAGCAGCTCTTCGATCAGGTCCCTGACGTGGCGTTCTTTGTGAAGGACACCGGGGGCCGCTACACCGCCGTGAACGCCTCGCTGTTGGCGCGGCATGGTCTGCGTAGCAAGTCGCAAGTGCTGGGCAAGCGGCCCAAAGACATCTGCCCGGGAGAGTACGGCGGGATTCCCTCGCAGCAGGATGCCGTGGTGCTGCGCACAGGCCGGCCGATGTTCGATCATCTCGAGATGCACTGGTACGCGCCGCACAAGCCGGGCTGGTGCCTGACCACCAAGCTGCCGCTTCGCAACGCCGGTGGAGAGATCGTGGGGCTGATCGGCATCTCGCGCGATGTCCGGGCCCCCATTCTGCCGCGCGAGATCCCCAGCCAGGTCGCCCAGGCGATCAATCACTTCGAGACCCATCTGGACGACGACACCACGCCGGCCGAGCTCGCCCGCCGGGCCGGGCAACCCCCGCACCGCTTTGCGCGGTTCATGAAGCGGTTTTTCGGGCTGACGCCTAGCCAGTTCATCGCCAAGGCCCGCATCACGGCCGCCTCGCAGATGCTGCGCGAAAGCGACGCCAGCGTGGCCGAGATCGCCCTAGCCTGCGGCTTCTACGACCACAGCGCGTTCACCCGGGCCTTCCGCAAAGTCACGGGCATGACCCCTTCGCAACTGCGATCGGGCTGAGTCTGCTACGCGAACAGCTCGTTGATCGGTTCGCCGCACGGCAGGACCGGAATCGGACGGCCTGCCAGGTCGATATACGACATGCGGGTGTTCACGCCCAGGTGACGGTACATCGTGGCCAGCACATCCTGCACAAGGATCGGTCGCTCGTGCGGGACCGCGCCGTTGCGATCCGAGGAGCCGATCACACGGCCGCCGTGGACTCCTCCGCCGGCGATGGCCACGCTGCGAACGCCGGGCCAGTGGTCGCGGCCCGCTGTGGCCGAGATCCGCGGCGAGCGCCCCATCTCGCCCCAGGCCACGACCATCGTTCGGTCCAGCAGCCCGCGTTGCGACAGATCCTCGATCAGCGCGGTGTAGGCCGTATCGAAGCGCGGCAGGAAGGCCGTCTTCAGGGCGTGGAAGTTGTCGTCGTGCGTGTCCCACCAGCGGCAATCGACGGTCACCAGCCGCACGCCAGCCTCGATCATTCGTCGAGCCAGCAGCATTCGCTGGCCAAAGTTCTTCACGTCGCCGGCGGCTCGCAGACGCGGCGTGTAGTCGGCGAACATGCCGTAGCGCTCGCGCACCTCGCGCGGTTCGCTGTCGATATCAAAGGCTCGCCGGGCGGTATCTCCGGTTACCAGCCCCAGCGCCTGACGGTGAAAGTCGTCCATCGCCCGCATGTCGGCGGTTTGCTTCATACGGTCCAGCCGCTGCATCAGCGCCAGGCGAGACTCCATGCGATCCATCGACAGCCCGGGGTTCAGCCCCAGGTTCGGGACGGCAAAGCCTTTGTCGGTCGGATCGGACTGCGTGCAGAACGGCTCCCAAGCGGCACCCAGATAGGCGGCCTCGGTCCCCGGCACGTTGTTGGGGATCATCACATAGGCCGGCATCTGCGGCGCGCGATGCTGAAGCTGCCGCTTGGCGATCGAGCCGATGCTGGGATGGACGTTCACGTTGGTGTCGGGGCCAGGTCCATAGCCCGTGAAGCAGACCTGATCGCCGGAGGAATGGTCGCCGTTGCCGTCCTCGGGGCGTTGGTGCACGCTCCGCAGGATCGACCACTTGGACATGATGCTGGCCATCTTGGGCATGTGCTCGCTGAGCTGGATGCCTGGGACCGGCGTGGGGATGGCCTTGAACTCGCCCCGGTATTCGGCAGCGGCCTGGGGTTTGGGGTCCCAGGTGTCGATCTGGCTCGGACCGCCCCGCATCCACAGGATAATCACGGCCGAGTCCTGACGCGGCGTGTCGCTCGCGGCGCGGGCCTGCTGCTCCAGATTCAACAACTGCGGCAAGGTCAGACCCAGGCTGCCGAGCATGCCCACTTTCAACAGGCCGCGCCGATCCCATCGCACGCCCGCTCGATCGTGAGGACTGCTTGAAGCCATGTTCCCATTCTCCTGCCGCGTGGCGAGACTTTTGATGCCCGCTACCAATTGCCCGGCGGAAGAAGAAATGGACAGAGATTTTTGATGCGTTGCCGTAAGATGCCAACAGAAGAGCGGTTGCACCCTCCTTGGCTCGGTAACTCTACTCACCGATGTCCAATTTCAGAGCCAGCGGGCAATGAAGTGTGGGCGCTTCACCTCGCGTTAGGAATCGACATGGCCTCGACGGGCGACGACTGGTTCATCGAGCAGTTCATGGCCATCCAGAGCCGGCTCTACCGCTATATTGCCACGTTGGTGGCCGGGCGGACCGATGCCGAGGATCTGCTGCAAAAAACCGCCCTGTCGGCCTGGCGCGAGCGCCAGCGGTTTGAGCAGGGGCGCGACTTCTTCGCCTGGGTTTGCGGCGTCGCCCGCAACCATGTGCGGCACTATTATCGCAGCGCCAAGCGGTCGCGGGTGACGATTGACTCCGACGTGGCCGAGCAACTGGCCGTTCAACTGGTCGAGCAGGACCACGAGACCCGCCAGATGCAGGATGCCCTGGACGAATGTCTGCGGAGGCTGCCGGGCGAACAACGCAAGCTGCTCCAGCGGTTCTACGAAGGGGCAACCGCCGGCACGCTGGCCCAGGAACTGGGGCGCTCGGTCGACGCTCTTTATAAATCGCTGCAACGGACTCGCACGGCGCTGTCGGCCTGTGTGAACGGCATTCTGGCGGCAGAGGGGCAAGTATGAACGAACTTGATCCATCTAACTCGGTGCAGCTTCCCGAGGACTTTCAAGAGCTGGTGCTGAAGCACTGCGATCAGCGCTTGAACACGGACGAAGCCGCGCGCCTCAGCACGCTCTTGCGCGACAACGTCGAGGCGCAGCGGCACTTTCTGCGGCTGGCGTCGATTCATGCCCGGCTTTCGTGGGAGTTCGGACCGCGCGAACTGCCGTCGCTGGCCTCCGCAGGTTCTGCAGCTCCCGCTCGCTCGACAACGAAGTCTCGCACGCCGGCCTTCGCCTTGGCGGCCGCGCTGGCTTGCATCGCTGCCGGACTCGTCTTGGGCCCACGATTCTTCCCAGCTCAACCGCAGATTGCCAGGGATGCGAACATCGCGACTCTCTCGGGCGGAGTGAATGCCGACTGGGAAGGCGCTGCCCGGTCGATCGGCGATGGGCTGTCGGCCGGCAGCATGCGGCTCCGGTCCGGTGTGGCCGAGATTACCTTCACGTCGGGCGTGGTGGCGGTGATCGAAGGCCCGGCCGATCTGGACGTGCTGGCCGATCGTTGCTTCCTGCGCAGTGGTCGACTGGTGGCCCGTGTTCCGCAGCAGGCAATCGGCTTTGTAGTTGAGACTTCGCGGCTCAAGGTGGTCGACCTGGGGACCGAGTTCGGAGTCTCGGCCGAGGGAGCGCAAGGCCAATCCGTGCAGGTCTACCAAGGTGAAGTGATCGCCACCCTCAAGCCCGACGCCAGCCAGCCGGCGGTCGAGCCCCGCGCCGACGAGCGGCTTGAGTCGGGCCAGGCCTTTTGCGTTCCGCTGGCGGGCGAGGCCAACACCACCCCCTTCATTCCCGATCGCTTTGTCCGCCACCTGCCCGGGCCAAACGATCCGAGCGGCCGGGGCAAGTATCCCTCGAACGACGCCCGGCTCGAAGAAGTGCACCTTTATCCCGCGCCGGCCAAGATGACCATCGACGCCGACCTGGCCGAGTGGGACCGCCGGGGCCAGTTTGAGAGCGCGTGCATCGCTCCCTTCGACGCCCACTATGCGGTGGCCGGCATGCTGATGTACGACGCTCAGTATCTGTATGTCGGGGCTCGGGTGAAGGACCCGTTCCCGCTTCGCAGCCAGGTCTCGCCGCATGTGCCGCGCGAACTGTACGGCCACGGAGGCTGCATCGCCCTGCGGCTCTCGACCGATCGGGCGGTGGGCTGGCCGGTCGTCGGCGAGCATGCCGACATCCGCAAAGGCCGACCGGCGGAACCGGCCGATCGGAACGATCGCCTGGTGTTTGCCGTGCTGTGGTTCTACGAGCCCGAGAAGCTGGCTTGCCTGCAACTAAAGCACGGCATGGACTACCACGGCGCGCAGGTGAATCCGCCGGGCTACCGCGGGGCCTATCGCAAGACGCCGGAAGGAGACGGCTACTTTGTGGAGTACGCCATCCCTTGGTCGATGCTGGGGGCGGCCAACGATCCGCCGCGCGCCGGCGACACGCTGGGCTGCACCTGGCTGGTCCACTGGAGCGACGCCGAAGGTCGCAACTGGCAAGGGCAACTGGTCGACGTGGTGAACCCTAAGGAGACCGGCTGGAACTTTCTGCGGGCGCCGACCTGGGGAAGAGCGGTTTATAAGTAGCCCGGGCCGCGGCCGCGAAGGGGCTCGCCGGAGCTGGCGCTCCCCCGAAACGCGGGACATGCTAGGATCTCGTAACGCCAGACCACTCTGTGTCCCCGCGCTCGATCCTTCGACAACCCTTCACAAGGAATGCATGACGCCCATCGAGCTGCCCGCACCGTCCGTAACCTTTCGCGATTTCACGTGGAAGACGAAATGGATCTTCGTCGGCTTCGCCTTTGTTGCACTGTGGCAGGCCGTTCGATTCCTGGATCGCGAATGGGTCTCTCGGTGGACGCTTGGCATGGTGCTGGTGGCGCTGCTTGTTCCGTTTCTCTTCACGCTTCTGTTTCCCTTCCTCACGCGCGATCGAGACGACGCGCGCCCCCTCTGTATGCCGTCACTCCAAGAGTGCTTCGTGGAGTGGGCCATCGCCGTTGGGCTGGTGATCACCATTCTGGTCCTTGCCATCAGCCTGCAAGATGTGGTCGCACACTACCGTCCCGGAGGACCGTCTACTTCCCATCCGGCCGTTCTGAATCCGTTCGCGACGCGAACCAAAACGTATCTCTGGTTGCTGACTTCGTTCACGCTCGCGCCGCTTGCCGAAGAAATCTTTTTTCGCGGATTTTTCTACAACGCGTTTCGCCGACGAATGCCCATCGCTGTCGCCATGGTTCTCCAGTCGCTGATCTTCGGGCTTGCTCACATCCGTGGAGCGACTGACATCGCCATTACGTGCGTCATGGGACTGGTCCTTACCTGCATCTACGAGTGGCGCAAGACCCTTCTTACGCCGATCTTAGTCCATGCGGGCATCAATCTAGTCGGAGCCCTTGCCGTCCTGGCCGCGATGTCCGCCCAAGCGGAACGGCCGGCGATTGGCATCCTTGGCAATCATGGCGATACCGAGTGCATCGTTCGCGAAGTCGTCCCCAACTCGCCCGCCGTCGAGGCAGGCATCCTGGTCGGTGATCGCATCCTGACGTTTGATGGTCAGCCCGTGTCATCCATTCAGGATTTTGCGGCGCTGGCCGGAAAGCGGCGCGTGGGCGAGGCCATCGTGCTGACGCTGGTGCGCGACGGGGAGCTGATGGAAGCGGATGTCGTCTTGAAACGCGCCGCCGATCTCCGTCCGTAGCCGGCGTGGGAAGAGAATTCTCCCACGTCCGTTAAGGCAGTTCGATGTCCTTCAGCTCGTACTCGATCGGCAGCTTCATGATCAGCACGGGCGTCTCATACGTCAGGCTGCAATTCTTCAGGTCTTCGACATCAAACAGATAGGCCACGCCGATCGAGTCGTCGTCCCGCCGGAAGAGCTCCATCGCATCGTGCTCCAGCGTCTTCTTGGGCGTGATCAGCAGGCACGGGTTGTCCAGGGCCCAGTCGCGATGCGACTCGAGCGCGCCCGAGGCTTTCTCGAAGCGGACGATTACGCGGATCTCCCAGACCTCGTTGTTCTTGCGGATCTGATCGATGGAGACCGTGGCGCCCCCCTGCTTCTTTACGATCGGAGTCTTGGCCTGCAGGCTGGGGAACTCGAACTTCTCGACCTTGCTGGGGACCAGGGCCTCGATCTTGCCTTTCAACGTGCCGATCTTCTTGATGTTCCGCGGCGGGGCTTCGAGCGACAGGCTGAGCGTGGCCGAGGTATCGCCCGGCGACAGGCTCAGCTCCTGCGTGGCATCGGACTGCTCGAACTTGAGCGGGTCCCCGTTCTCGTCGAGCATCTTGATGTCGCTCAGGTTCTGGAACATGGCGATGGGCCGCAGCCGCGGCTCCCAGGCCACTTCGACATTCAGCAGCACGCCGGCCGCTCCTTTGCGGCGCAGGTTGCGCATGACCTGCATCTCCGCGGCTTCCACGCGGAACGGCCCCGGATAGTCGGCCTTGCCGAAAGCCGGCAGAATCCCCTCGGGCAAGTTGTGGTAAGCAATGCCAGCCGATTCGGGGTTGGGGTAGCGCGTGAGCCTGGCCGCGTCCAAGACCTGGTCGAGCGCCTTCCAGAAGGGGACGCCCTTCAAGTCGACCGTGATCTTGGGATCGGCCGCTTCTTCGCCAAACCGCTCGCGATAGTCAAGAAGTTTGGTCTCGCCCTGTTTTTCAAGCTGTGCCAGCACCTGCGAGACCGGCTGTTCGTTGGCGGCCAACGTCACTTGCCGGGCCTCGGCGAACTGCTTGGCCTGCTGCTTCTCCAGGGTCACGCGAACCTGTTCCACGCGGATCAACAGGTCGGGATCATCGGCCGTCTTGGGGAGAACGAGAAACGGCAGGATCGAGGGGCCCATCTCGATGAGCTGCTTCACGGCTGCTTCGCGATCGGCGATCGCGTCCGAATCCTGGATCAGGCGGAGCTGCTTCTTGACCTTGCTCTCCAGGACCTTGTTGGCCTGGGCTCTCTCGAGATCGGCGGGCGTTTCGGGCGCCTGGGCCAGGACCAGACAGCCGGCCACAATCCATGCACTGAACATTGGAACGCGTCTCCAAAGAAGGCCCGCATGGGCGAAGCGGGGACGAAGCAATCGCTAGGGCGAATGCTTGATTCTACGCCCGCTCCGACAGAGGTGCCAGAGAACGCTAAGGCCACGCAAAGAATGCTAACTGGGCGGGATACTTGCCGATCTCTTAATGCGACGAAGGCGTCGCCGGAGTTACCGGCGGGGACGGTTTCCCGAAGAACTTCATCATCACGAAGTAGAAGACAGGCGTCAGGAAAAGTCCGAAGACCGTCACACCGAGCATGCCCGCAAAGACTGCGATCCCCAGCGGACGACGCATTTCCGCTCCCGCACCAACGGCAATGGCCAACGGCACCACGCCTAGAATAAAGGCGAATGACGTCATCATGATGGGCCGCAGCCGCATGCGGCAGGCTTCCACGGCGGCGTCAAACGGCGTGCTGCCCCCGGTCTGCTTCTCTTTGGCGAACTCCACAATCAGAATGGCGTTCTTGCTGGCCAGGCCTACCAACACGATAAAACCGATCTGCACGAAGATGTTGATATCGAGCTTTGCCAAGGCGATGCCCGCGACGGACGAAAGGATGCACATGGGCAGTACCAGCACGACCGCAAACGGCAACGTCAGACTTTCGTATTGAGCCGCCAGCACCAGGAACACGAGCACCACCGAGATCGCAAAAACCACTAGCGCGGTATTGCCCGCCAGAATCTGCAGCAAGGTCAACTCGGTCCACTGGTAATCGGTCCCTGGCGGAAGCTCCTGCTTGGCCACTCGGTCGATGGTGCGGATCACGTCGCCGGAGCTGAGGCTCGGCAACGTTGCTCCATTCATCGACGCCGCGGTGATGCCATTGTAGCGCACGATCAGCGACGGGCCGGATGAGTCCTTCACGTCCGTCAGCGTGGCCAAGGAGACCATTTTTCCGCTGGCATTGCGGACCCGAAATTTAGAGAGGCTCTCGGTGCTCATGCGCACGGACGGATCGCCCTGAATATTCACCTGCCAGGTACGGCCGTATTCGTTGAAGTCGTTGGTGTAGTAGCCGCCCAGATAAACCTGCAAGGCGAGGAAAGCCTCATTCAAAGGGACGCCGAGTCGTTTGCATTTGACGCGGTCGATATCGGCATACAGTTGCGGTGTTTCGGCGCGAAAGCCGTTGATCAATGCCACCACGCCCGGCTGTTCCTCGGCAGTCTTGGCCATGCCGTTGGCGGCCTGTTCCAGAGCAACGAAACCGACGTTTCCGGGATCGCGCACCATCACTTTGAAGCCGCCAGCGTTCCCCAGCCCATCGACGGCCGGTGCGCCGAACACCGAGATCGTGGCCTCGGGGATTTGTTCGTAGCAGGCTTTGCGCAGCACCGCAGCAATGTGGTCGGCCGAGAACTCCGCGCCGTGCCGATGATGGAACTCGTCCAGAATCACGAACATCGAGCCGTAATTCGAGCCGATGGAGTTCTGCACCATGGATTGACCACCAATGGTGATCGTATGAATGACGCCCGGTATGCCGCCACCGCTGGAGTGCTCTCCGTGGCCCCCGGACTCTTTAGGTCCATCGCCCAGGGCGATGTGCTCTAACTGTTTCATCACCGCGATGGATCGCTCGAGCGAAGCGGAATCAGGCAGCCGAACGTCAACCAGCAGATATCCCTTGTCTTGCGGGGGAATGAATCCGGCCGGGACCGTGGTGAAGCCCAGATAGGTCAGGTAGAGCAACCCGACGTAAACCACCAGCACCACCGCCGATAGTCGCATCAGCGAACCCACCCAAGACGCATAGGCATTCGAGGCTGCCGTGAACCCCGTGTTGAACAGTTTGAAAAACCAGCCAAACAGGAATTGAATCAGGCGCGAGAGCAGATCTCGCTGCTGATCTTTCGGCTTCAACAACAGAGCGGACAGCGCGGGGCTAACAGCCCGTTTCGATAACGAATTTTCAGCGTCGTAGCTTGCGTGGCGCGCTCAATTTGGTCGCCAGGACAACTGAAGGGGCGGTCGGAACTGGTATGGTGCCATTTTCCAAGCGCTCCACATCC